>Ga0098061_1000047_pt1 | contig 43222 bp, 49 predicted proteins | sample 22_taG_FD_92579 | JGI IMG/M metagenome (GOLD analysis project Ga0098061, IMG submission 92579) | Marine viral communities from the Subarctic Pacific Ocean - 22_ETSP_OMZ_AT15343 metaG | ecosystem: Environmental > Aquatic > Marine > Oceanic | place: Subarctic Pacific Ocean | collected 2015-01-20
ATATCACCAGAACCTTGTGTATAACCTTGGCACTCACAATCATAATCTCCACACTCTAGATATTCACAGCTGTCATTATCAGGAATCTGTGCAATTGGATCATAGTTAACAGCTTCAGAGTCCATACACCCATGAAGATCTGTTAAATTAAATGACCCTCCCGTTCCAGGAGATGAATGTCCTGGTAAATATTTTTTTTGAGAATTTCCATATTCATCAATATAATGGTCTTCATTACCATCTATAGCGCCAGGGTCATCATACGGATCATCTGAAACAATAATTATATTTTTAACAGCTTCACCTAGCTGATAACCATCCTCATTGTTAACTTGAACCCTAATAGTAATCACCTCACCTACATTATCATATCCAAAATCAAATTTTCTACACCAATCTTGAGGCTCATCACAAGGTTCAATTCCATATGATGGTGACTGAATCCATATATATGTTAATGGTCCTAAATCATTTATAAGACCAGAATACTGTAATTCAGCTATAAATTCAGCATCAGTATCAACTATAACAGTTGCAGTTGGTCCCAGACTAACGAATAAAGGTTCAGGAACAGATCCAGTATCTATTAATGTAAAACTAGATACTCCATGATTATCACAATATCCATAAAGGTTATCACATTGACCTAAATTATTAGTAACACATGGATTACCTCCCATTCCCTGTGAAACTCCATAATCATTGTCACCACAATGATAAAAATCTGGAGCTTGCCATGGCCATGTATTACTCACATCAAATATATCATACCAACCCCTACCTTGTATATAATGAGTTTCATTAGATGATGCATTTTGAGTTCCATCTTCTAATTCACATAGAGGTGCACCAGGACATCCTTGTATTTTTATAGTATCACCTTTAGAGAGAATACATGGCGAACACTCTCCACAGTGTGGGTCGTTTCCGACATATCCTTCACATGTATAATTTCCATAAAAAGCTTCAGCGTTTACATGAAATTCTTTATTGTCCCATCCGGTACCGGTGCCCCATTGTCCATAACCTATAAAACCGTTTTCATCTAAAACAAAACTAGTTTGTGTAGAATAAACTCCTCCTCCCATATAACTTATATTTGTATTTTCAACTTTATCCGTAGTAAATGTACCACCAGTTGAAACTTCATCTATCCAAAAATTTACTGAATGAACTGAATATTCATATGAATAAATTTCTGCTTTAACAATTATTGAATCACCGGAACTTAATACAACATTAGTTAAATCATCAGTTGGTTCATTATTAAGAATATATCCAATCCAAATCTTATTATTACATTTATTCGGGTCATCTATATGAATACAGCAATTAAAATTATCCCAATTATCACCACCACATATATCACACACATCGATTATCATGGCATCATCGGCCGATTCGAGAGTATTTATACATCTACCGGCACAATCAATGTAACTATTTGCGCTCCATTGTTCGTGTCCTACGGCCGTACTATTAAAACAATTAAATAGACCATTTAAATCTCCATACTCGTCAATACATACACAAGATAAAATGCCATTTTCATCCCAATCAGGAACACCAAAGGAACCTTGTGCAACTCCTTCTAGAGTTCCACATATGGAAGTTCCACCACATACATTACAATCATCTGGTACTTGTAAACATTCACCACATTCCAATTTATAAATTAAATTGCCAGGCTCACCTTGATAATAATGGTCTGTATATAATGGTGGTTGATTACCTTCACAAACTGTAACTGGGTCATTTCCGTAAAAATCAGTACCGGGACATCCAACACCATTGTTATTCATATCAGGATAATAAGTAACTAATGGTATAGTACCATCACAATCACAAGGAGAGTTCTCACCTCCTTGATATATACAACAACAACCTTCTCCAGTTTGACCTTCAATACATTGACTACAAACTGCTCTAATTCCTGAAGGACCATCTCCAAGAAGAATGTCTTGACTAGTAAAATCATAATCACATCCAAAAGTAGAAGTATAATCCTCCCAATTATATTGACATGTACCAGCCCAAGCATTCCAAGGCTGGTCGAATCCTCCACCTCCTTCTTGTACATAACCACACCTAGCGCCTAATCCACCAGTATAATAATATTCATTATTTTCATCACCCATTATTGAATCATAATATACACCGGAAGGAAGAGCACATACATGTATACAATCTTCTCCCCAATTTTCTTGACAATTTTCATCACATTGATCAAGTTGTGATGCATTATGACACAAACCCTGAAAGCTCCAACTGGAATTACCTGCGGCTGAATCGTCAGCCTGGGGTTTACATATCCATTGATTATCATCACCATCACAACCTAAACCAGATGTAATTTCTATGCCGGTACAATTGGAATTACCGCAAGCATTTTCCCCGCTAAAATGTATAAATTCATCAGCAGAACATGTACCTTCTTGCCAATCTTGATAACTTGGGTCGCATAACATACTTGTACTAATATGGCCATCATTACAAAGTATAGTTGCAGTTGAATCAAAATTACATGCGCTAATATCATTACAACCAATACATTCATTATGACCATCACACACACCACAGTCGTCAAAAATATTTGAATAACAATAACAATCATCACCACTCTCACTACAAGTATCTGCAATCCAACAAGGTCCTACACCACCATATCCATCAGGAATTATATTGCCCCAAAAATTATCAGCCGTATTTCTACACGAACCACACCCATCATAAACACTGTTATTATCTTGAGACTCCATAAGTCCCATACCAACTCCAGTACCAACCGTATAATAATCAGAATAATAAGTATTTGGGTCTGGAGTACAGCTATCTTCATATCTACAGGTACCGCCGCATTCAGTATCAGAACCATGTGATGTTAATGCACCTCCTAGAGGAACACAACTACCTTGAGCGTTATATTCAAACCATATAGCATTAGACTCATCATCACACACAAAAGCTTCACACTCCGCCTGGTCCATAATTGGGTCAGTTTCATCCGAATTCATATCAGTATCTAAACAAGAGCAAAATATTGAATTCGGATCTATACAGTTAGTATCACTCATACAATTAATATAAGTAAATCCCATATTATCAAAATAATTTGTTCCTGTACAATAATAATAATAAGGATAACATGTTAAAGAATTAATAGTACCAGATGATGTATTCAAAATACAATCACCACAACCTAAAGGAGGTGGCACAACTCCAGTAGGGTCACAAGTTTCACCTGGTGAATCAGAGCACACCCAATTGGTTTCATAATCAGAACCTTTATATTTTTCATATCCCCAAAGGCCATCACAACATTGATAATTTGGACCACATATATTTGGAAATATAGAATTAATATCATCATCGGGACAATAATATTCTGGAAAACCACAACAAGCTCTTCCATCACCATCAGAATCATAATACCAAGCATGTAACCATTTAGGGTCACAATATCTAGGACTGTGAGCTTCAGCTGCAGAAAAATTACAATCCATAGTAGAAGATGAATATACAGTAAATCCAGCATTCTGTAATGCATCAATTGTAGTATGTTCTGGGTCTCCTGTAAAAGGTCCCGTATTTGAGAAAATTGCATCTGCCCACGGTTCAGTTTGAGGAGTTGTATCATAAGTGCAATCAGTTTCATCTACTAGAGTTTGTCCTAGTGTTTGCCAAGTACAACCAGGAACTAAATCAAGAATATCACCATCACATACAAAAGTTGTACATGTTAATAAAGGACAAGGACATGGTGCACCTGCCGGCCACTGTGTAGGTAATTCAAAACTTTCAGCTGATGAAACTACATTAGTGTACATATTAGAACACCAAAAAGGGTCATCTGCTCTTGTACAATAATTTTTACAGGAATAACTCTTACAATCATGAGATGCAAAAACATTTGGACACACTTCTTCTGAATTATTTATACCAAACATACAATCAGTACATAAACCAATCATAGAATCACCACAATTCTCATTTATATTCCAACGATAACAAGGGTCATCACCAGTAACTGTGTCTCCGATACAAACATATCTACTATTATATGCATCGTCACAAGCCTCCCAACCAGCTAAATATATAGGTGCAACACATTCCCCTTCAGGACATCCACCACAATTAGTCTCAGAAATAAAGTTATCAGCTTCTGGTTCCATACAACCTTCAATCAATCTATCTGCACATTGATAATCAGATACATAGCCTAAACAGGCTGGTAAGTCTGGATACATATCCTCGTAACTTGAATCTTCAAGGTCTACATGAGTCTGAACCCAATTCATGTACCATTCATGTTCACCATTTAATTCATTTTTCCAACCACCAAGCCCACCCCACATACCATACGAAGTCCCTCCTATAAGTTCTTGGTCTGTCAATGTCCAGTCGATAGGTCCATCATTTGTATAATTCCAGTCAGGATTCCATGGATTTGTGTCACAAAAAGATTCTGGTATTATCTGAAGACATTGTCTATCTCCAGGTGCACCTGAACAATAACATTCTTGCGCACCTGTCTGTTGAGTAGTCTGTTGAGTAATAACATAATTAGGGGTATGTATCCATTGTTTTCCAATTGGAATTACATCCCCACATGTGCCACCACCTTCAATACCACCATCACAATCACAAGGACCTTGAACATACAAATCATTGCCTTGAATATCTTTTATATAAGTTCCATTAATAGGGTCATAATAATTACAACATATAGGAATTGGTGGTGCACCTCGAGGACCGATTGGAATATTACCGTTTTCATTGATGGGATCAGCTCCAATTTCACCCATAAATGGACTATTAAATCCATATATACCAGCGTAATTGGAAGTTTGACATGGAATTATTTTAGTTCTATATTTCCAAGTGAATCTACCATCCTCAGGTGTGTATACATCTTCAAAATATTGTTCCCAAGAATTTGTGTATCTGTCATGTTCAGCTGATGATTGAGCATAAACTATCTTACAATTATCAGCTCCACAATCATCATAGTCACCCAAATCTACATCGCACTCGGCTGTATTTTCACCAGCACACCAATATTCTGTACCTTCACCCCACGATTGTACACCTAATGCATCCATATATGATGCATCGTAATAGTGAGTAATTATAGGACAATGTCCCCAAAGATTTCCCGAACTATCTGGCCAGTTGCATGCCATATATTAAACCTCCATTAAGATTATGGACCGTTCCAATACAGAATACCACACTCAGTATTATTACCATTACACCAACCACAGTCTGCATCTCCTTGATGATATCCTCCATCGTTGGGGGCCCCCATATATCCACTATTTATTTGATACAGCTCTACTTCAGGTCTACCATATCCGGATGGACACATACTACAATCCATTGGATCGGTACACCAAAAATTCTTAGTGTCATCAGTACATTCGTCATCATTGTGAGCAGTATTTTGATGACAAGCTCCACATGCCATATGATAGAGTTCTCCATTATTAAATCCAAATTGATAATTTTCTTCACCGAAAAATGGAGGCTCACCGTGATGACAACAACACATATTACAAAATAGTTCTGGGTTACATAGACCTCCATGAGAGGCGCTCCAGGGTAAATCACCCCATCCACCACCTACACTAACTGACTCTGAGTTACCACATCCCATCGTTGGGGATAATCCTCCATACCATGGATAATAACTCATTCCACTTATAAAACTGACAAATGCAGATACTTCTAAATTGTTACTCATGTGACTTACAACATAAGTTGGTCCACTACTTAAAGCGCATCCATCCATATCCCAAGTGGATCCCCAACTCAGGCCTATATCACCGAAGCAAGTATTATCATCATGCCACCATGCCTCCCACCAATCCCACTCATCTGGGTCTAGAAATACTCCTGAAGAACATCTACCTTCAGCTCCACTAGCACTGTCATCAAAATACATCCAAGCAGGTGTTCCATGCTCACAATGCAACCAATGATATCCTGATGTATCGGTGGCTAGAGCGTCACATGCATCACCCCATGATGGACTAAAATAATCACAACCACAGTCTGACCCATTACCCTGTGAATACGGTTCACCATCCATACAATCATTAAAGAAAGATGGGAACATACATCCACAATTCCAATATTCACCACCCCAACTTTCTACATCACCGCCATATGCACCTGGATTATATTCATACCATGGACTTTTACATCCATATACATACTGATCTAATTGATAATCATGCCAGTTACCTGGACCATCTGGATGTACATGACAATAAGAATCTGTACAACTTTCTGCAGTTTCCAAACCAAATGTATTACTTGAGCTTAATGAATACCCCTGGTCATCAGTTGCTCCACCTTCCCAAGCACCGTTATAATAATATCCAAATAAAGATACAGTAGAATCAGCATTAGCTGCGTCAATTCCACATAAACCAAGACCATCGTTTGTTTTACATACACCCGATCCATCCGGGACACATGGAAAAACAGTACCGTCTTGTGTAGCCGAACCAGGAATATAAGAACCTATATATCCACCAAATGCACTATAATTTCCTGTGTTTTCCCATCCTTCTAAATTAAACCTAGTATAACATTTAGGACATACACCGAATTCTGAATCATTCCAAGTTAAACCTTCACATCCACCTGGACATGAATTATCAATACCGGCACGAGGACACCTACCACATTGACCCATATGAGGTCTTGCACCTGGAACCTCTCCAGAACATACACCACAATGGTCAACTGTCCAATCACAATCTGTATCGTATTGGGTTTGAGGTCCTCCTGAACTATTAGAAGTGGGTGCTTGATTATACATAAGACATGGAAAATTACATGTCTCATCTTCAAGCCCTGTATCATCCATACAATCGCAATGGTATGAATCCCATTGAATGCACTCATCTCTACTTTCTATGATGATGTCAGGAGAATCCCAGCAGAAATTGTAGTCTATTTTTTGATGATTTGTCTGAAGAATAGGTTCTGATGTATTATAATTATGCACTCTTGTGGTACCACACCTACCAGGATTACAATTACAAACATAACTCTGGCCATTTAGGAATTCAATAGCATCTGTATTTGATATTGCCATAGCCTCTCCAGCATATGAACAACACGAGGTATTCCATGTATTACAATCATATTCACAAATACCACTAGGACATTCTGATGGACCATCATAATCTGCATTTGGTGTTAAATTATCATCAGACCAACTATTATTAAGACAACTTTTCGTATAACATACACCACAATTATCCATTCCACCACCAGGTAAACCACCTACATAATTATCATCTCCAGGACAGTTTCCTGTACAATCTTGAGTAGCATTCCATTCCGCACAATCATCTGTACCATAACAACCAACTGGCATACATTGGCCACAATCATCATATGTATTACTGTCACAAACACAATTTTCAGTTGTGTTGTCAGGTGAAACACAAGCACAAGAAGAGCTTGGACAATCATTTGAAATGACAGTCCACTGTAAATATCCTTGACACTCTTCACCACCCTCATAATCAGTCCAACAATCATAACTTCCATCTGTAAGTAAGGTAGGTTCTTCACATTTACCACATCTGTGGTCAGTTACTGACCCGTCATCTCCATATAATTTATCACAACACGCTGAAAATGGGTCAACATAACCTTCACCACTTACAACACAACCTCGTCCATCCATATCCCCACCATCATAGTAGAACATCAATGGTGCAGGTTTTCCACATCCACAACATTTTTGAACACCTTGCTCAACCACAGAACACGATTGAGTATAAGACCAATTCCATGGACATCTCTCATCGTATACTACTTCACCATCATCATCCACACAACAACTAAAATCATCACCACCTAAATCACCATTACAATCTGTGTTATTACCAGCTCCTCCTAAAATACAATTACCACATTCATCTCTTAAAGATGAACCCATACAAACTCCATTACAATCAAGTACAGGGTCAGGTTCATCACAAGGGGACCAGTTATCCCATGACTCTACATAGTTATCACATAAATCACCGTGTGCAGCCGAATCATTATTAGGACATGGATTACAACATCCACCACATATTGGAAAATGACTATTGGTAGCACATGGGACATCAGGTGACGCGTCTTGACAATTAGGTACATAAGGTGGATTAAGGTTTGAAGCCATATCAGGAGTACAGAATGTTGCTGAAGCGAATGGATTACCAAATCCATCACCATCACTATCTTCACAATATTGCACACCGTCATTATAAATACAACTTCCATCAGATTCTTCAGCATATGGATGAAAATTACATACTGACCATCCATTTGTTGCCGTGCAACCACCATCTGATGCACTAGAACCATCTCTACAGTTTCCATATATATCTGGATTTACTCCCATAGTATTATCCATACATCCATATAACTCTTCATATTCACTCATAGTTAAACAAGGACATAGAATGTCACCATTACAATAATTATCGTGATTTGAATCCTTACAACCTGTGACAGCTGTTAAATCTAAAGTAGATAATAAAAATGAGAAGGGTGCTAATCCAGCACCGTTGGTAGTTAAAAATGAAGTATTACATAAAGATGTATCACTGTCACATATCGTATGGTCTGACTGTACACCAGTTGCATTAAAAGTTATAGAAACATCATCATTTGACCAAAATGGAGTCCAGCTATCACACCAATCACATACTAATAATTCTGGAGATGAAAAACAATCAAAATTACCGGCTATACAATTTAAATATCCTATACCTTTTCTACAATCATCAGAAGCTCCTCCCATTGAATGACATGCAGTCCCATATGGTGTGCAATCGCCTACATTACAACCCATACATCCACTTCCATCTTCTCCACAATTCCATTGAAAACTACAATATTCTTCAGTATTCGCTCCTGTCTGACCACTACAATCGTATCCATCAAAATATCCAATATTCATAGCAGGACTAGAACTATAACACGAAGATACTACGCCAGGTGAATTACAAAATTGTCCATCGATAGGGTCGTAATATAATTCCCAATGACCTCCGCACCCCTGGAAATCATTTTCAGAATCACATCCCAAACCATATCCATCCCATTCAGGTGATGTCATATTAGCTTTCGGGATACCAGCCGCTCCCTTATATTTAGCTCTAAAATTAGCTAATTTTCCTATTTCTGTACCAGTAGTTGTTATAAATGTTCCACTAATACCTTCATGATATACAGATGTAATTACAGCACTAAGACAATCATTATAATTTAATAATGTATCATTAATATCACCCCAAATATTAGTATCAGAATAAGCTGAAGCTGGATTTACATTATCCCATGTAAACGACATATTTCCTTCATTTAACCAGGGAGCTTGTACATAAGTTATAGCAAAAGGTAAAGGATTTTCTGCATTCGTTATATCATTATAACCAGTATCTGATACTGCCCCACAGAAATCTAATGCTAGTCTAAAACCACCTATTGGGTCATAATCTCCATCCGCAAAAGGTCTAAAATAAGACACAGAAAACCAGAAGTACCCGTCATCTTCAGGTGTACCATCTGGTTTTGTAAACCAAACATTATCAACCATCAAATACAGTTGACAATCATTTGTATCTCTACAGTCGTTAAACGCCATAACTATCTTCTCCTACGGATTTATGATATCGTATATAAATATCAAAATCTCGATTTATCGTATGTTTTTTAGGTCGGGTCATCTTCTTCCATCTCTATTCCAAGATAAACAATTTCTGGTTGATTCCCATCCCAAGTACCTTCTTCTGGAGTATCTTGAGGTGCACCATATGCCATATTTTGACAAATTACTTTTCTACCATTACCACCACTACTCCAAAATTCCTCATATGCTGGATTTGTGCAACCTCCCAAATTTTCTCCATATACACATGGTTCAGACCCATATGACCCATCATAGTAAGAATAGTTGCAACTGGAGTCTCTCCACATATTTGTCAGAACATCATCTACTACATCCCAATTTTGATGTTTGCTAACAGAAACACATTCATGATCTGGTGAAAGTGTATCACACGCCGCTCTACCAGATGGAGTATCAGAATTATAATTATAAATTATAACATCAGTAAATTCTTCCCCCTCGACCTCTTCTTCTTCAGTAACAACTCCTGTAGGTCTACACCAAGACCTAGATGGACTTATCTCACATACATATCCATCATCACACTCACCACATAAATTAGGGTCACTACATTCAGACCACCAATTAATAGCATGACCTATCACCCAAGCACCCTGCTGTCTTTTCCAAGTATAATCGTTATAAGCACTACTAGTCATCAAATACTGGTCACTTGCAGGAAAAGCTCCAATACCAGGACCGCATTCTCTATTTCTACCACTTGGAAATTCATTATTATATAAATCATAAGCATCTATATCACCACCTGACTCATTCATCTCCTGTTGCCAGAAATAATAAGAATAAAGAGGTGACCTCATCTCATCAGTAATTCCATGAATATTAGAAGATATATTATCACCCCAACCTGAATGAGACCAAGATTTTTCTCTCATAGCCCACATATATACAGACCAACCATCAATCCAATCCTGAAGCTCCGGATTTGGAATTGGATTACTTCCACAAAATCTTTGACAATCCATTGTAGTAGGATAAGAATCATAAAAACAACTGTCAGGGTCATGTTCTTCAACAGATGCATCATAATTGAGAGCAAGCGTATCATAACATCCTACTATCAATGATTCTTCTTCTTCTTCATACTCACAACTACCATCATCTACAGTAGCATCTGAATTATAATTGATAGCATCATCATCCATACACCCAAATATTTCTTCTGAAGCTTCGGTGAATCCTAACAATTCCATAAAATCAAATAAAGAAGAACTTTGAGTTATATCAAAAAGAAGATTACCTTCCGAATCAGTTGGTGGAGTAGTACTACCATCTACATTATGATTTCCTCTATTAAAATAAGATATCACCTTACGAATTGGTGAAGCAATATTTTCATATTCATCTGTGTTTATCGTACTTCTTACTTCACCATCTTGATTTCCTTGACCTGGAGATGTCTCACGATATGTGGTGGGATTAGGATCTCTTATTGGTTTATTTTGTTTCAGATGCTCTATTTGTTGATTAATATAAGTATTAATACTACCTGGATTAATCGATTCTGACCTAACATCCGTGTACTCACCTTTTAAATATATATTATATAATCTATCTCTTTCCGATATAGATTCAAACCTCCTCCTTGTCGGTTTTAATAATTTGCTCCATTTATTTTTTCTTTTTGCCATTTAAAATCCCACTAAAGAGGTGAATCCTGATTTGGTTGGTCGGCGTATCTATTATCTATATAAGTATCCAAATATTCCTTAAACTGTATTGTAGCTTCTTCTATAGTCAAATTAGATGTTCCAGCTATAACATCATCAAGTATATGACGAGTTTGTGTTAAAAATATCCTATCGGCTTCTGGTAAAGATGGAGGTACTAACATTCCTTCCGGTTGGGGAATATTTCCCATAATGATGTTTACCAAAAGGATTGCATCAAGGATATCAACATTACCATCACTGTTTATATCCGCACAAGCCCATTCCTCATCGGTGAAGTCATAATTAAGTACAATAGAAGAAACCAGCTGGACAATATCCATGATGTCCAGATTGCAATCATTATTAACATCACCTAAACCGCCACATGAGTTACATTCAGGAATATCAACATCTTCATCATGAGGGATACCAGACAAAGCATTCATCATCGCATCAAGACCAGTACCAACTAGGTCAAAGCATTCACCATTATATGGAACGCATGGAGCTTCAGTAGAACCATCTACATTATGACCTCCCCTATTCGTATATCCAACTATTCTATGTACAGGTGAAATAATATTTTCGTATTCACTAGGGTCTATCGATTCTCTCGTCTGATTATTACCTCCACCTTCTGAATTTCTTTTCAAATGACCAGTAGGAATTCTTCTATTATGAGTGTTTTGAGAAGTTAATGAATAATTATTTATTTTAGATGTTTTATCTTTTCTAACAATTGAACTCATAATTGTTTTCGTATTTAAATGACCTATTTGTTCTTTAATATATTCATTGATATTATCAGAATCAAATTCTTCTGGATGGCCATTAAAATCACTCTTAATAAATAAATTACTTAATCTCTTTTGCTTGTCATCCATTCAATTTTCCATCATTTCTAGTTCTTATAAATTCTTTATAGTTATTTTGAAAATCTTCATAATCTTGTTTACCAATCCAATCTAAAATCTTTAGTACCTTCCCCAAAATTCTTCTATCTATTGTAGATAAATAGCTAATTTTATCTTGTTTTAAAGAATTAGAGCAGGTATTCAATACCTTATAACTCTCCTGTAATCTTTTAAAGCTTTTTGTTTTATATTTTTTACCGACTAATTTTACCCCACCTTCAGTTATATATAAAAAACTACCATCTTTTTCATATGGCATATTCTTACCACCACCTATCATCAATATTTTCAATAAATGATGTATTTGTGAAAATTTTATATTATCGGATGAATCATCAGAAATAAATTCATTTAAAATATAAGTCAAATATGTAATAAATGACACTCTTCTTGGCATACAAAACTCCCTATTATGATATTATCACACTTATAAATATATAATTACGGAGTTTAAGGTAAATTTATTCTTTTATTGTAGGACTATTCTGATGTATTTGAATCATACTACCACTCATTTCGGAAGGATTTTTTACATAATCTTCAATTACTTTTATGGCTTCTTCATTTATCTGATTGATAATTTTATCCAATTCTTTTAGTTGTTTTTTTGTTAATGTATGACTCATTATAAAAAACTGCAACTAACATGAGTTGGTTCAACCCACCATACTTTACCAAGTGAATCTGTTACTCTTATCTTTTTGGTTGTATCATTCCATTCATCTAATTTAACGATGCTGTTCCTATATAGCATTCCGTTAGGAGATGGAATATCTTTTTCTATTTTTACTTTCTGGCCAACTTGGAGAGTCCTACCTTTATAATCCACCAAACTCATTATAATCCCCTCTCCACTTCATCGATAGGATTTTCTCTACGATGAGCTTCCAAATTTGTGTAAAAAACTATATGATTATCTTTAAAAACTTCCAATAATTTATCGGCTATAAAATCTCTGCCAGTATCAGTATTAATTTTAGCATATTCTGAAATACTGAGACCTTTTAATGTTTCAGTTATAATTTCTTTCATTGGTTATTTCTCCCTGTTATTTCTTTAAATTTTTAAGTCCTGTTTTTTTATTGAGATTACCAAAATTAGGATTTACAGATTTTATCTTTTTAGGTTGAGGAGTTTTTGGTTTAACCTTTTTAACTGCAGGTTTTTTTGATTTACCTTTAACCTCTTTAACCTCTTTTTTGTTTGAATCTTCATCTGCTATAAATTTCGCTCTCTCTTGTGTAACTTCATCTGATTTAAAAGTTTCAACAGGTTCTGTACCATTTAGTTTATTTTCTATCTGGACAGCTACACTTTCTCTAGCTTGAGCAGAAAAAAGATTCACCTGGTAGTTCTTTTCAAGAACCTCTAAAACCTTAGATTTTATGTCAACACTCATATACTATACCTCCGTTATTTACAAAATATTTTTGATGATTTAAAATTACCAACATTGGTAAAATAGCAATTTGGACATACAAGTCTCAAATTATCATAATTCTTATTATCAGAATTACCATCTATATAATCTAAAGATAAACATATCTTATCATCAGTAATTCTTTCTTCATTCCAACTACATATACTACATTCTTCTTGAAGTAATCCTTCGTTAACCAATCTTTTCTTTAAAACTTTTTCAGGATAATCTGGATGTTTACCTTCAAATACATCTTCCAATGATGCTTTGAATTTCACATGTTTTTTAGATACTCCTTTACCAGATTGATTTAAATTCTTATCAAATAAATCATAGTATTTAGACCATTTTTTATAAGTATTATAAGAAACACCCAACCATCGAGCGGCCTCAGCATTAGACCGAGTAGATTCAATTGCACTCTCAATCATATTCTTTGTTATAGGTCTCCTACGACCAGGTATTCTTACAAACCTCTCCAATCTACCACTCTTTTTGGTAGACTAATCTATTAGGGTCCATAGGTAATGTACGCATATCTCTCAAATTCAATGCTTCTGCATCACCTACTTTTCTGAATGGTTTATTATCTTCATAGGTATTTTTATGAATCCAAAATAAATCGTCATCATTAATATCTTTAAATCGATATTCAATCCATTCGACTGTTCCTACATCTTGTGGTGTATCAGGCATGTTACTTACCTCCTGAATCTAATTTAGCTGATATGTCTTCGAGAGCATTAGCGATTCTTTGTAATGTTTCTAAAGTAACTGCATCTTTTGCTCTTGTTTCGTGGTCAGTATATCTCCCACCATCAGTTTTAAATGGAATATTTATATTTGCCATCTTATTTGTCCTCCTGTAATAATTGTTTTTCTGTGTCTTCTATTTCTTCAGTTTCATCTTTTTGATGTTTAACTAAAAATTCTTCTATGTTTACCTTTAATCGATTTAATTCATTTGTAGCTAATTGTCTAACAAAATCATCTTCTTTGTTATCAACTACAGTTGTCATTAATTTCTGAATATAGGGTCCTAATTTATCCGCCATCTTCTGTTACCTCATATAATTTGTTAAATGTTTCTTCATCCATCTGTTTTCTGCTCATAAAAAATGATTTAGCTTCTTCTAAACTGTTAGATTCAATTCTATCTACCCTTGAACCTTTACCACCATCTTTTATTCTTAAAATATAATACATATATACTCCTAATCTATTATAACATTCATAGAATCTACATAGTGAACATTATATTCATCAGTATATCCCGAATATACTTTAACAGTATCACCAATAAATTCTTCCCACACACCTAAAACTGTATGAGCCTCTCCGTCACCATCAGTATAAGAACTTTGATTTACTAAATTTATCCATTCACCATGTATATTAATTTCTTTATTTGATATCCAAGCTACATTTTGATATTGATTATAAGAACCTGTTTTTGCGGTTAATGTTGTAAAAGTTTGCATATAACCTTCTAAAAATTCCATTCTATAATAACCATTTTCATCTTCCTCTAGATAAGAAACCAATTCTATATAATACTCATCATCATTCTCAAAAAATTCATCGACTGTTACTGGCTCAAATTCTGATGAATAGATATTATCATAATCACAACCAATTAATGACATACACATATATAATATAAATATGTAACCAATTATTTTTTTTACCATTTATTTCCCCTTTTTTTACGATATTCCGATTGTTTTTTAGGTTTTTTGTAACCTTTTCGTTTTTTTTTGGGTTTTTGTGGTTTCTTCTTCTTTCTCAAACCACCTCTATTTTCTTCCTTATCCCAATTCTTTGGGTCTATACTACCCATGTTTTTTTTATCCATTTAAATACATCCTGTCTATACCTCTCCCCATTAGAATCAAAAAAAATTGGGTCACCGTACAAACCAGGTACAATATAATCTAATTCAGATGGCTCAGCATAGCTTGAATACCATTGGCCATCTTTTAATATATCATTCATATGTTTATCGTGCATATTATTTGTTTTATCAGAAAATTGTTGTCTGCCATCATAGATAACATCAAACTTTTCAGTTGTTTCTAAATCCCAACTAAATATATTTAAGATTTCTATATCTGTATTATATTGTTTTTTCCATTCTAAAGCCATTTGATAATTCTCTTTATTTGGTTCTAATATAACATGTCTTTCTACACCTTGTTTTTGAAATTCTGTTGATGTCCAACCCAGTCCAAATCCAAATTCTAAAACTGATTTTGGTTTAAGTTTTTTACATAACAATTCTACGCCTTTTGGTAAAAACTCTATTTCATTTTTATTTAAAATATTTTGGCCAGCTATTTTATAATCAGTTTCAGTTTCCTCGAACTTTCCATTTATCCAGGTATTTCGGTCTATATCAAACGCGTTTGATTGGTCAAACATTTTTATCCAATATCTTTTTCAAATTTTTCAATTCTTTTTTCATGCCTTTCAAAGCGAATCCATCCCAATATCCCCCATGAGCGATTTCAGTTTTTAGATATTCTATTCTTTTTTTTATTTCTTCTAATTTCATATGTATGTATTACTTATAATATACGACAAATTTACTATATAAGTCAAGCTTTTTTTCAAAATATCAGTCCAGTACATTCACCTTCGACATTTACTCCATTCTTTACCATAGACTTTCCATCTTGGTCACTAACTACTATATCCTTAATGCAAACATTATAATTGTAAGAAAGGTCATTAATTTGATTCAAAGTACTATTTAAAATAGGAATTGTAAATACTTTCGTTGCCATTATTTTGTTTCCACCACCAAGAAAATTCAAATGAAAATTAGAATTATTTAAAGAAAAACCCACAAATATATAAGATTGAATATGATTACCATTATTATGAATATCATTTATTTTCCTACCGGTTAACTTAAAATCAGGTATCTGTTCTAATAATTCATCTTTCCTAATATTCTTAACATCCAACATATCTCCTGTAAAAGAATCATTTGATGTAGAAGTTTCTATCTCAAATTGAAAAGCTGTCCATTCTCTATCATAATCCATATGAATAGAAAGATGATTATTATTTAATTCAGGTAAAAATGAAATGTGCTTTTTATCTTTAGTATTGTCATCCTTTTTACTGTGAATTTTCCTCGCTAAATCTTTAGTGTTAGATTCTAATACTCTATGTGAGTGAGGTTCGACTCCATCAATATTCATACCCCTATAAGCTTTATTACAATTTGGATAACAATCACTTTGAGATTTATCTAATTCCCAGTTTTTAATTTTATGAGAATGACATATCTTTTGATTATTAGGATTGCAATCTTTTGAAGTATACCCATCCCCATTATCATTTATATAATATTTGTGAGTATGCTTTTTTTCCTTCGATGTAATTCCACCATTGTACATTATTTTTTCTCCAATATTGATACATCAAAAGAAAGTAAATCACCCTTAGAATATGACAAATTTAAATTCTTTCTACTATAATCATTTAATCCAAAAATCTGAAAATTGAAAATATCATATTTCATTGACCCAACTTGACCACTATCCTGTAATATTAATGATAATTTTTGTAAAAATTCGAAAGATTCCTTTTGTAATTCTAATGCATCAAATTCCACTATTATTTCGTGGTCTTTATCAACAGTTATTGGTTTTACTCTATCAACCAAATCAAATAGAGTTTGAGTTTGTTCTTTCATACCATAATTAATGATAGCTTCTCTATCTTCTATATAAATAGTAGAGCACCATGGTTCCAAAAGATATAATAATTCTTCGTTACAGTTATTTACAATCAATCCTATATCATATTTTTTTGGAATAACCATGTCCCTATTTTCATCCCATACAGAACCTGGCCAAACTCCCCATTTTCTAATAAAGTTTCTCATTGACTTGTTGTATTGTCCGTCAACTTCTACTTTTAAATCATCTTCTCTCATTCTAACACTTTTACTTGGCATATGATATACAGCAGTTTCAAATAATTGTGTATATTTTCCACCAATCATTTTTATTCTCAAATAAAAATCATCATCATCAACCATATATTTTAAAAATAATTCATCATTACCACCAATTTCATTATATAAAGTTTTTGTAGTCATCCATGGAAAAAACATTCTTTGTTCTACTCTACCCTTATTCTCTTCAATATTTTTCTCGTGCCACTCTATAAAACCATTCTCATCAAAATTTTCTGATTCAGTTCCAAAATTAATTAGCAATTTATCAACAGAACCAGGATATCCAACATCAGGTTCAACCCTCAATGGTGTTATAAAATCATATTCTTTCATATGTTTTAACATTATTTCATCAAACTTCGGTGGAACATACATATCAGAATGTAACATACAAACTATTTCATTGGAGGCTAATTCAACCATTTTATTGTATGAATATGCTATACCAATATTTTCTTTATTTCTATGTATCTGCATACAACAATCTTTATCTTGAGTTTCCTTCATCCATTCCCAAGTTCCATCTGTTGAACCATCATCTACCATTACTATCTCATGCACATCTCCAAGATTTTTTCTAATAGAATTGTAGCACCATTTAGTATATTTTAATGTATTAAAATTTGTTATTATAAAACTTATTCTATCCAATTTCAAACTCCAGTCCATCTAATGATGGGTTATCAACTTTAACATAATCCATAATATTATTAATTTTATTTTTAATTTCAATATTAAAAATATCATATTGAAAATTTCCGTTATCTTCTATATTTGGTATATTATAATTAAAGTGGTCTATAAAATTTAATCTATCTTTATTTATTTCATTTAAACCAAATTTAATAAGAATATCATCATGATTTATATTTTTCAATTCATTTGTAACAATGAATTTATCTTTAATATCCTGAATGTTAACATATTTAGAATATTTATTAAAATGGTCCATGTCATATCCAACACCATAAAACCAACCAAATTGATATTTATGTTCATCTCTCATGTGATAAATAACATCATCAACCAAAGACTGGTCATTGATATAAATTTTATCAAAATAAGGTTCTATCATAGATAATAACCTGTAATCAGAAAGTATGTTGCTATAAATAACTGCAGTTGATTTGTATCTATAATTTACATCAGTATCGTAAGTAGTTTTCCACTTCCTTATAAATTTTTTAGTTTCTTGAGCATCTCCCTTCCTTTGAGCCATTATTTTTATTGCACCATCTTTGTCACCATTAAACCAATCCGTACCTTTAGAGGAAACAGCCGAGAAATGATATACTAAACATGACCATATACTCTTAAATGACATTCCTTTTGTTTCAATTCTTTTTCTAAGGTCCCAGTCTTCCTTCGCCCATCTATATGTTGTATCAAATCCCCCGAGTTCCTTCCAAAGTTTTTTATAAAATAAAAAAGGCATAGACATAAGGTCTGTTACCTTATCTATTCCCTTCTTATCACAAAAATTATTAAATGAATCAAAATCAAATTCATCAGGTGTTAACCCAAAATCCATTGTATACTTATTGTTAGGGTCTTCTGGTTGAATTGATGGTTCAATTCTAATAGCAGAATAAAAATATCTATCATCTATATTCTTGGAAACATGTACATCAAAATCTTTTCCAATTACCATATCAGATTGTAATAAACAAACGACATCATTGGTAGCTTGACCAACCATATAATTACAATTAAACTGGTATCCAACTGGATATCCTAAATCATTATTAAAAATTCTTAAATTTTGAAATCTATTCTTTTGAGTTTTTAACCACTCAAATGTGCCCTGATTGTCACTATCTACAAAAACTATTATTTCATGATTCTTATATTTAAGGTTATCTTCAATTGATTTTAAAAGTAATTTAATATATTCTAACTCATTCCTTGCAGTTGGTATACAAAAACTAATACTCATGCAATCTCCTTTAATATTTTCTCAAATTCATCAATGCCTTTACTACAATTCTTTTCCCAATCATCGGCAGACTTTTCATTAACATTATCTGTTATGTATTTAAATGATATAAAATCTACATTCATATTAAAACAAACTTTTGCTAATGCATAAGCCTCCATATCAAATACATCAATCATTGTCATTTCATCGGATATATTTTGAACAAAATTATCACCTGTTCCACATACATATTTCTTACCTATTGGATTTATAGTTTCAAAATCTATAACTGATGGTGGAATATAATTATCAAAAGGTGTCTCCCCCTTGAAACATCCAAGAGGGGTGGCGTCCATATCCCGCTGAACAAACCTGACACAATCTACTAGAGTATGTATCGGTATATCCTTACTACCGGCTGTTCCAAAATTTATAACTAATTGAGGCTTATCATTAGATGACAGATATTTTGTCAAAGAATATGTGGCATTAACCTTACCAACACCAGTATATAAAACATCATAACCATCTAATTTATCTTGTGTTTCTTCTTTAAGAGCACATACAATTAATATGTCATCTATCCCCATACTTGTCCAGTTCCAAAATGTCCCCATTCAGCTGTTTTCTCAAACTTAGGTTCTTGTAAATCTAATTTCGATACAATTCCATTTGGTGATAAATCATAACTAACAATATCAGTTTCATCACCGTCAACTATTGCAGTTGCTTGAACCGGTTTGTCATAACCAATTGCATATGCTAGATAAACATATACTTCTTTAGCACCTCGGCTTATTAAAGTATCAACTGCAATTCTACGAGCCATATAAGCTGCACTTCTATCAACCTTTGATGAATCTTTACCACTAAATGCTCCACCACCTATTGGCACTCTTGGACCATAATTATCTACTACAAGTTTTCTACCAGTAACACCAGCATCTGCTTCAAAACCACCCTGAGTCCAATCACCTGCCGGATTCAAATGAATTTCTATACCATCTGTGTTGTATTGTAACCATTCGACAACAACTTGTTCTAATTGCTCTTTTGTTGCATTTTGAAAACTTGCCACTACTGTTTTTATTTTTCCATCTTCCAAAGTAATTTGTGTTTTACCATCATATGGAAAATAAGAATAAATACTTTTACATAAATCTCTCGCCAAATATAATTCGTGTGGTATATATTCTGGATTCTCATCACATGCATATCCAACCATAATGCCTTGGTCTCCAGCTCCACCAGTATCAACTCCTTGTGCTATGAAATTACTTTGTTTTACTATATTTGTTTCAACATCAATTGGCTCTCCATTAATTCTTTCTACAATTAATGGTATATTTAATTTTGCATTTGTTGTTATCTCACCAGTAACAAATACTTTTCCATGTCCACCGCAAGTTTCTACCGCTACTCTTGAAAGTGGGTCTTGTTTCAAACACTCATCCAATACCGCGTCTGAAATCCTATCACATATCTTATCTGGATGTTTTGGTGTTATACATTCTGCTGTTCTAATCATTCTTACTTCTCCTCTATTTATAACTAATTATTGACTTACATTCAATTCCATCATGTAAATATAACAAATCTATTAAACATATTTTATCTATAACCTTGTATCCTGCTTTTTCACATAACTTTTCAACTGCTTTCATAGTTCCACCAGTAGCATACACATCATCAACTATAACTACAGTTCCCTCACCCGGTTGTATCTCTAAAGTATCTTCACCATATTCCAACTGGTAAGAATAACTTTCTACTGGAGGAGGTAGCTTACCTTTTTTTCTACACATGACCAAACCACCACCAAATTCATATGACAATGCACTTGCAAATAAAAATCCACGAGCATCGATTCCAACCCAATTATCAGGTTTCTTAACCAAACTGCCCATAGATTCTATACAATTTTTAAATATTTGATGATTTGATAATAAGGGTGATATATCTTTAAAAGATACTCCCTTTTTAGGAAAATCAGGTATGTTTTTCACATAATCTTCGAAATAATCTTTAAGTTTAACCATTATATAACCTTTTTTTATTTATTAGCCAAAAAACTTTTCAGTATAATGTCTAATTAGTTGTTCTACATCTTGTTGAATTTTTGTATTTCCATATTCCTCCTGAAAATAAGAATGCATGGCATCTGATACTTCATCCCTTACATATGTTGTAGCCGCATGGTCTAAATAAATTTCCTTCATTATACTCCACAGCCTCCAGTTGAACAACCTCCTGCCGGAACCTCATCTTTATTAAAACCTTCCGGTCTAAATGATGTTCCACAACCACAAGATTTGGCAGCATCTGGATTATCGAATTTAAAACCAGATTGATGTAAACTTTCCGTATAATCTACTGTTACGCTTTTTAAAATATTATGACTATATGGATTCATACGAACAATAATATTCTTATTAATATCCAATTTTACATCATTACAATCTTTATCCCATTCAGAGTCATCAACCTCAATGGTATACGAGAGTCCTGAACAACCTCCGCCTACGACACCCACTCGTATGTAATCACCCGGGTCTACCGCCTCTTCAAGTTTTTTTATTGCACTATCTGTAAATGTAATCATAATTTATGTTCTCCTAACTATATATGTTGCCGACCATGTCTTCAACATTTGTTGCTTTTTTCTGTTTACCTTTTAAAGTGATAAGTGGAGCTTCTTTCCAAGTTCTAACTTCAGTACCACAACCACTACCATGTTTTACTTTACCCATAGGTCCATCAAGGTTAACAAAATCATCATCAGTAAAAACTTGATTATATGGAACCGGTACTTCTGAATCACCGTATGTATGAGAAATTACATTCTCAATAAACCCTTTATCAACACCACATATACAAGGCATGTTTTTAGCCGGGTCAAACCATTTAATATTAAGTGACCTATCAAGGATATCTTTTAATGATTCTTCAAAGAAATTACCGAGAGCTACATGTTGGTATGGACATGGCATGAAGTCACCATATCTTGATAACGAAATCATTCGTTTAACTGCAATACAACCAATATCTCTACCATAAGAAGGTGACATATGAGTAAAAATGTCATATTCTTTTTCAAAATCCATAATAATTTTTTCTTCTTTTTCAGTTAACATTCCTGTTGTATTTCCTTCATAAGCTCCAACTGGCTTAGCATATACAACATATGAAGCTATCTCTTTTTCTTTTGCAAATTCTAAAAAATCTCTCCATTCTTGTTCATAAACTCTATCTTTCCATACAACAGTTGAAAGAATGGCGTGTAAGCCAGCTTCTTTACATGCATCAATTGCTCTTATAACTCTTTCCCAAGACCCAGGTGCTCTTCGAAAAGTATCATGACTTTCAGCATCTACACCATCCAAACTTAATTGCATCTTATCAACACCAATCGATTTTAGCCATTTAGCTTTTTTAAGGTCTAAATTCCATCCGTTTGAATCACACGCAATCCAAAACTTACTTGGGTCTATAGCTTCTATAAGCTGTTCAAATTCTGGTATTATAAGAGGCTCTCCTCCTGTAATTACGAAATTGGCTAATCCCATCTCATCAGCTTCTTTAGATAGCCTTCTAACATCTTCCATTTCAAATTTTCTACGACCACTTTCTTTCTCCCAATTTTTTGGAACATAAAATTTATCTATACAACAATGCTCACAATCCATATTACACAAGTAATCATATTGAAATTGTATAATAGGAATACCCTCACCCATAGCTAATTTTTCAGGAAATTGCATCATCTTCTCATGTACACGCGGTTTATGAGTTTGTAACCAATTTTGTCTAGCGTCGGCATCTTTACCTTCATAACCAACTTGTGTATTTGTAATATCTTTTCCATCACGAATAGCTTCTGCTCTTTTCATAATTTCTGCATCAGATAAACCCGGTTCAAAGTCATATTTATTACCAGTCAGTTCACCTTGTTTTAACATTGTTTTATGTGAATTAGCCATTTATTTTCTCCCGTTGGGCTCTTTCTCTTTTCTTCTGAGCCAATTTTAATTCTCTTTGTTTCTGAATTTCTTCTTTAGTGGTGATTGGCATATCATAACGCCAAATCTTTTTATCAGATGCACTCCAAGACTTATCTAATTTATTTTCAACGAAGTCTGGTTCAATTTCGAAATCATCTATAAATTCTACATTAGTTGTTGAAACAAACCAGACTCTACCATTTGGATCTTTAACTCTATATTGTGGAAGAACTCTTCCTCTCAAATCATTAACAACAACTTTAGTACCAGCTTTTAATGTATCATCTCCAGTTTTAGAAATATGAACTTCATCTTTAATCAATACTCCAATTCTACCGATTACCTTATCCCACCGCAAATGAGATTCTTTATTCCACTCAAGAGCAGATGCTTTATCATCGTGTGTATCAGCCCAGTGTTCCTTAGCCACATTTGATTGAAAAACTTTCTTTTTAATAGCCATCTACTTCGCCCTTTTTAGATACACTTTTTATTTCTGGATTATATTCATTTTCTAATTTTAATTCTAAAATATATGAATTTATTAAACTTGACATAGTCCTACCATTGGTAGTTGAATGATTCCTAAACCAGTCTATTAATTCCTCATTAAGTGTAAAAGTATATTGTTTTTTATTTTTCATTTTATATTTAGTTTATACATATATTATATTTATTATAATCTTCATATATAAATATGTACCATTTATAAAAAAAACCATAATTTTTTATAAATTATCTCTCATATGACACTTTTTTGGCACCATTTAATATTTCATCTTTTTGTTCTTCAGTTAGTATTCTTACAATTTCAATTATAATATCCATTCCACGACCTGGAGGAGTTCTATAACCATGAAATGTATGGAACCCGCTACCACCTTCAACACCATAACCTAATTCAGGTGGAATAAAAACTCTATGTTTAGACCCAACTTTCATTCCCAATAATGCATCATCCAATCCCACTACTGAATCTCCCTCTTTATAAAGTTTATCTTTTAGAGTGTCTAAACCTATTACTATTGGTATTGGACCAGAATATGGACCTTCATCATGAGTAGTAGCTACTAAACAATCTACATAAGAATCATTGTCATAGTCGTATGTTGAGCTACCAACACCTTCTCCAAATGTCATAGTGTAATCTATTAAAACAGCATCTCCATGAACAGGAATTTTTCCCTCACCTTCTGTAATTACTTCTCTTGTTATTTTTTCCATTTTATTAATCTCCTATTATTAATCTTAATACATAAATTGTTCTTTTTTTATTACATCAATGTTTTCATTATAATAATTATAAATTTCTTTAATAGATTCATCTATTGATGTAAACTTAAATCCATCCAATTCGGATAATAATCTTGAATTATTTCCACTACTAGCAGATGTCAAATCCTCATCCTCAATGATTAAATCTAATTTTTTACCTGATATATCTATAACCTTTTGTGCTAATTTTTTATATTCATGTGATACACCATTACATACATTATATATATTATATTTAGGATTATTATCAATAACCCACTCAACTACTTTACATAAATCATTAATGTAAACAAAATCAAATAAAACATTTTTCTTAACAACTATCGGTAAACCTAATACAGCTTTACAACAAAAATTTGAAATAACTCTATATCTCCAGTCGTCATATTCTCCAAATAATCCAAATACACGAAGATTATAAATATTATTACTCGATAGTGTATACTTACTCATGATATATTTAGAAAATCCATATGGCCAATCAAGTGGAACATGTTTATCAAAATGGTCTTCGCCCATATTTAATTTCCAATTTTCTCTACCAAATTCAGACCCAGAACCAAAATATATCATTTTACCAAAATATTTTTCACATCTCGCTAAGTTATAAAACATTGCTAAATTATTATGTAAAACTTTATCTGGGTCTTTGTCTGAAAAATCAGGAGCCGCATCATAAGTAGCTGAATGTATTATAGCATCAAATTTATTTTCTTTAAGATAGTTATATACTTTCCTCGTATCCAATAAATCTAATTTTTGCCTATTACATAAATCTATTTCATAATCAGATGAAAAAGAATCGTTTAAACTTTTTGCAATAAAACCATCACCACCAGTAATTAATATTTTAGTCATCTATAATATCTACCAACATATTTTCTTTAAATTCATCTCTATCTAAAAATGGAAATAAATCTTCCATCGGCCTCGCAGTAAAACTTCCATCATCTTTCTTATATACAGAAGTTTTTGGTGCAGTTACATGTGTCGGTGGTAATATAACTTCACATATCATAGGACCATCAGAATCAATCACATTTTTAATATGGCTATGAATTTCAAAATGATTTTCTATTTTATAATAAGGTATTCCATAAGTTTCGGCATTCTTTTGTAAACTTGGTAATGACAATCCACTCGATTCATCGCTAGCAACTAAGTTACCATCAAAGTGAGTATTTTGAGTAGTTCTAATAGAAACATATCCACTGTTGTTTAACACAAAAAACTTAATTGGTAAATTTAATCTACGAACTGTTTCTAATTCTTGAATATTCATTATAAAACCACCGTCACCATCTATACATATAGTCTCTTTCTCACCACTTGCTATACATCCACCGATAGCAGCTGGAATACCAAATCCCATAGGACCTAAACCTTCAGTATTGAACATTCGTTGACCCTTTTTAATTCTAAATGATTGCATAGTAACTTCACTACAACCACCAGAACTACCAGGAACAATTAACGCACCTTCCTGTAATTCGGATGAAAGTGCAGATATGAAAACATAATTATTCACATGTCCTTCTTCGTCCCAATATTCAGGTAAACAAACAGGATATTTCTCATGTAATCCTTTACATCTTTTTAACCATTTTCGAGTAGCTGAATTATTTGTTTTAATATTGTCTTTTTGATTTATTAATTCCTCTATAAACTTACCAGCATCTATTGGAACTTTATATTCTATATCCATCTCTAATTTATTTATTTCATTCTCATCAATATCAACTATAACCTTTGTCGCTCCCCTAGCAAAATATTCAGGTTTATAAGCAGTTTGTCCGTGGTCTAACCTAGCACCAATACAAATAATTAAATCTGAATTTTGTTGTGAAAAATTCGCTCCCCTCTGACCAACTCCTCCCGGTCTTCCTACATATAATGGATGTGATTCTTCTAAATAATCAATACCTTTCCAAGTAGTTAAAACTGGAATCTGTAATATATCTATTAATTCCTTAAACTCGCCAATTGAATCTGACAATCTGATTCCATTCCCAGCTAATATAATTGGTCTCTTAGATTTATTTAATTCATCTATAATACTTTTGATAGCAGTTTTAAATCTTTCAGGTGTTTCTTTATCTTTAACTTCCAATCCACTATATTCACCAGTTAATATTTTTGGATATGAGGTATAACCAGGTAATGTATTAGGTTCAATCATAGAAGCTTGAACATCTAATGGAATATCAATCCAAACTGGACCGGGTCTACCATTTTTAGCTAAATAAACTGCTTTTTCTAAATGATATTTTATAGTTTTTGGGTCTGTAATTGTAACTGCATACTTTGTAAGTGGTTTTACAATACTGACCATATCTATTTCTTGAAATCCTATTTGTCTAACACCACGGTTACCAATCATATCTTTTTTCTGTACTTGACCAGATATAAATAATGTTGGAGTGGAATCTAACCAAGCTCCAGCTAACCCAGTTACTGCATTTGTACCACCAGGACCTGTCGTAATTAGGCAAACTCCCAAGTTATTTGTATACTGCCCATAAGCATCGGCGGATACACTACTAGCTTGTTCATGGAGATTACAAATAAAATTTATATCACTTTTACCAAGTGAATCTACCAAATGAATACATCCACCTCCAGGTAACATAAAAATATCCTTAACTCCTTCTTTCTCAATAAAATCTATAACATAATCAGATAATTTAATCATTTATTCTCCTTTAAAATGAATTTAAAATATTCATATCCTCATCATCGATACTAAAATTAAAAATATCAAAATTCTCAATAATTCTCTCTTTGGTCTGAGATTTTGGTATTACAACTAATCCTCGTTGGATTCCCCACCTTAATAGTATTTGAGCAGATGTCTTGTCATATTTATCTGACATCGGTGTTAATATTGGATTATTTAGTTCTGTTCCACGAGTCAATGGACTATAAGCCTCAACAAGTATCCCTTTGTCATTACAATAATCTATCAATTCCTTATTATGACTAATGTGAAAATATGGAGTACTAACACTAAATGGACTAATAGGAACTTGATTTACGCTCGGTGTAACACCAGATTCTCTTATCAATTCTTCTAACTGTTGAATACTATAATTATACACACCAATAGATTTAACAACACCTTCTCTTACAAATTGTTGCATACATGTCCAAGTATCTATATGAACCCCTTGAGCAGGTGGCCAATGAATTAAATATAAATCTATTTCTGTTTTCAAAGCATCTATGCTTCTTTGACAAGCTCCAACTACATCATGATGGTCATCATTCCATATCTTCGTTGTTACAAATATTTCATCTCTATTTATACCGCTCTCTTTGATTGCATCACCAACTTCAACTTCATTCCCATATATTGTAGCTGTATCTATTAATCTATATCCACACTCCAATGCATTTAAAACTGATTCCTTAGCAGATGGACCTGTTAATTCCCAAGTACCAAATCCAATTGATGGGATTTCAATATCATTATTTAATTTAAAACTCATTTTTCTTGGTCCAATCTTCATTAACAAATTTACTATCTGGTAGGATTTCTAAATCCGCCATTACAACTAATCCTATTGTTGGAAGTGGGTCAAGATTTAATTCTTTAATATGATTAAGCACATGTTCGTACTGCCAACCAACCATTATCAATATAGCATCTACAGGTTTATTGATTAATTCTTTACTCGGTAAAACTTGTTTATATGTAACTGGAGTATATTTATATTGTTTTATTTTAAAGTCATCAACAACATATGGTACTTTGTCTAAACAATTCATCATAGGTAACATCATCAAAGTTTGATGACCGGCTCCCCAAATAGTAGCCGAATCAAATCCATTTATAAAATTGTCAATGTCTCCAATTAATTCTTTTTCATTCTCTACAAAAGGTGAATTACTCAATGGAGCTCTTTTTCTCACCGTTGCAGATATACTAGCCCCTCCCCATATTTCTCCTATTTTTAATACCTCAAAACCGGCAGCTTCAATAACAAACCTAAAAGTCTTTTGTGTGAAATACCATAAATGGTCAATAATAAATTCACCAAAAATACGGTCTTCAATTATTCCATCAAAATTTGGAACTTCAATAATTCCAACACCATCTTCTGGTAAATGATTACGAATCTGAATCAATGCTTCTTTTGGATTTGGAAAGTGTTCTAAATACTGAATCATAAGAAATGCATCATAATTGTCTTCTTCTTTAGGTTTTCTAGTAATATTTCTAATTTTCTTATTTTCTAAACCAAATTCTTCAATAAATTCTTGTCGTTGTTTTTTTCTCCAGGGGTCTTGATTCCACGGCGTAGACCGAATTGCATGATCCCAATAAGATACAAGATGGTCCTGTGAACATTGGACTGCACCACATCCAGTACATTCGAATATATTTAATGTTATTCCAGGTTCATTACCAACTTCTTCAGGAAAGTGTTGTGCAATAGGCGGTGTATTTTCATAAGAATGATAAAACCTAAGACTTCCGTCACAAATATTGCATTTTTTCATATATTATTTTCCCCCCAACCAATGAGTTATAAAAGTTTTTCTATTTTTATTTTTACTAATAGATGCATCTGTATAATATGAATCATCTAAATAATGTGTTGATGAAACTTCTTCTATGATACACCCATCTATAGAAGTAAATTCGTGTCTCACACCAGGCTCTACAGTAACAACATCACCTTTTTCTAATTGATGTAATTTCCCATCTAACTTTAATTGAACATCACCGTATAAAACTACAAATGTTTCCTCTTTCTTATTATGATATTGTTCCGGATGATTCTGACCAGGAAGTGTAATTAATAATTTTTTGCAATATTCTCTATTGACAACTGTTACCATCGTAAGGCCTTCTTCATAAAATCTATCAATGCCGTAATGGTGAGAAATTTCTAAATCTGCTTGACCTGGAAATACCACTCCACTTTTCTTTATTAAAGATTTAACATCTTGTACAATATCCCATAATTTATCTCTCGTATCATTTAATTCTACATTTGAACCAAAAATAGGTTCATTTAGATTGAATGACTTTTCCGCAATATATTGATTATATTTAGACATATCAGTTGATAATAATTGGTCATCTTGATTAGGCCATGCATAAAAAACATTATCTCTACTGATAACATCACCAACTTCAATTCGTTCTTTTGCAAAGACACCTCTTCTAAATTGTCTTAAATCTGAAATTTCTTTATCTGAAAATGTATGTCTCTCATTAACCACTCCACACATTTTATATGCTTCAACCATAGACGCTAACCAATTATCTACATCTTCAGGAGTAGCCGAATATCCATTTTTAGGGTACTGCTCCGTATCGACAGCAACATGTTTCTCAAAATGGGTAACACCTTTTGCTACTGCCAATTTCACAGCTTGAGAATCATCTGGATGTTCATGTGTTGAAAATCCAATAACTACATCTTTATACCTATTCTGAAATAAATCAATTTGGTTCATTTGTAAATTTTTCAAATCTGTGGGATATTCTCCGACACAATGCATTATAGCAAATTCTTTATTTCTATGTTGAAGGAAACTAACAATGTTATCTACATCTTCCAATTTAGTACCAGCAGTAGAACATATAATTGGTAAATCTAATTCAACCACTCTATTTAACAACGGCCAATCTGTTGAAGAACAACTTGCTATTTTTGATATCTGAAATCCCATAGCTTGTAATTTATCTACTGAATTTTCATCAAATGCAGTACACATACTAATAAATCCTTTAGATTCAGCATATTCTTTTAAATCATTAAATTCACTATCGGTTAAATTTGTTTCTGTAAATCGTTTTACATATTTAATATCCATTCTATCTGTATATTCCGGATGGATAAAAGTAGGAATATCTCTAAACTGAAACTTCCAAGCGAATGTAAATTTATCTCTATACTTATCCACCACATTAGCAAATTCATCAATCATACGAACTCCATGTTGGAAATCGCCCATGTGATTATTGGCCATTTCTAATGTAATTAAATTTTTAAATATATTTTTACTCATTCTAACTCCTCTATTCGTTTTGCTTTGTCATCAATCCATAAATCATAATGTGGTTTAGTTCCAACTCTCAAATCGTGATATTTACATCCCCATAATCTTAGTTGATGTGTTGTTAATTCAGTCCAATCTATACCGGTTACAGTTCCTCTAGCCGTCCAATAAATTATTGTATTTCCCCCATCATATAATTTATTTATCTTATCTATTTGTTCTTGTCTCGGATTGGCTCTATCATAATCAAGAGTATCATTTTTATTATCTTGAGTACATATTGTACCATCAATATCTACATAAATTACCATATAAAATTTTCCCTATAAAAATCTACAATTTCTTCTATCTCATCATCAAAATTACATTCAGGTTTCCACCCAAGGGACCTCAATTTAGAATCATCTACAGAATATCTCAAATCTGCACCTGGTCTCTCAAAGTGAAAATCTATATAATCTTCTATAGAATATACGGCATTTTTACTATATAAGTCAAGTATTTTCTTCACGGTATCAATATTACTTTGTTCAAATTTACTTGATATATTATAAATCTCATTAGTCTTACCACTTTCAATTATAGTAATAATTGCATTAGCAGTATCTTTCGCATGTAACCAAATTCTTGTAGGTTTGCCACCATCATGTAAATTTATTTTTCTACCAATATTCATATATTTACAAGTTTTTGGTATAAGTTTTTCAACATATTGCCCCTTACCATAATTGTTTGTAGGTCTAACTATAACATATGGAACACTGTAAGTTCTATTCCAAGCTAATATCAATTGGTCAGCCGCTGCTTTTGTAGCCGAATAAGGATTGCTTGGTTTTAATAAATCTTCTTCCGTATGTGCCCCATCAACAATATCACCATACACCTCATCAGTACTGAAATGTAAAAGTGTAGGCATTTGATAATGTTTTCTTTTTCGGAGTAACTCCAATAAATTTCTGACTCCATTAATATTTGAATGTACAAATTCATCACTGTCTACGATAGAATTATCAACATGCGTTTCAGCTGCTGTATTTATGATATAATCACAATCATACAACCATTTTAGATTTACAATATCTTCTCTATGAAAACTAAAATTTTCATATTTTTTAAATTCTTTAAGTAATTCAGGTCTAGAAGCATAAGTAAATTTATCAATTCCCTTGACATACCACCCTTTATCTAAACAAGCTCTCGTCACATAAGAACCTATAAATCCTAGACATCCTGTAACATAAACTGCTTTTTTCATCTAATTTCTCCTGTTTTCTTGGTAGTTGATTTAGTTGAATATCCATGAGATTCAGTAAATTTATTCATCCAATCTAGCATATCATCTTCCCAAGTTTCATAAATCTTTTTTCTCTGCTTACCTCTTTGATTTTTTAAAACTAATCTATCTTCGTAAACTGAACGATTTATATCAAATTGGTCACCAGATTGAACAATCTGATTACGGATTATGTATTGTTTGAAATTAATCTTATCATCCATAGGAGAATCTTTTATATAACTCAATAATTTAATAAAAAATGAATCCATAGGACCGTAACCTTTCCAGTGGTCAGGATACATTATTAAATCAAAAAGTTTAGAACTATGAACATCAAACCAACCAGCCCATTTGTAATATGGTGAATGGTAAGTCAAGTAATTAGTATTTTCAATTAACTGAACATCATTTAAATTATCATTGACTACTTTTTCAATAGTATGATAATCTATTGACTCATGTTTATCATAAGGTACGCTCATATAATGGTCATTAACTAATACATCCCAACTCTCATCCCACAACTTCACAACTTGAGGATTTATCCAGTAATAATCATGATTAATTCCTTCGATAGACCTAAATACATAATACAATAAAGAATTATGAAAACTAGTATTTGGTGATAAAGATACATAAGCATCACATTCATAATCATCATTTACTACATCTCTAAAAGCATCCAAATGACCCCAAACCTCATCACCTTCATATATTCTTGAATTATAATCTGACCAATTATTTAATTTTTCTAAACTATTAAACTTATCAATAAAAAATTGCTTATCAAGTTCTGACTTATCCCAATCTATAATCGCATCTGACAAATTCATAATAAAATCTAATCTAACTTCATCACCCGCCTGTAAATAATAAGAACACCTTCTCAATCTCTCAGACATAGATAAAGCTGAATCAATTTCCCAAGGCATTGTATGCATAAAAATTCTTAATTTCATTCAAAACTCCCCATAAATTCATTAACAATATCACCAACATATTTTATTTTCTCTTCACCCAAAACAGGAGAAGTACCCAAGAAGAATGTATCAGTTGTAACTTTTCTTGCATTTGGATAATTTTCTATAACTTCTTTGCTGTCCATCAAATGTGTATATCCAGGATTTAGCATTATGTTACCACCAAAATACTGCCTTGTTTGGATTTTCCTCTCCTCTAAGAAGTCGCATATGTCAAATCTATTGAAAGGAGCACCATCTTTTATTGTCAATGGAAATGCAAACCAGCTTGGGTCTGCTTTCTCTGTTGGTCTTGGTAGAATAAAATATTCTTCATACTTCTCAAATATATTCATATATCGTGAATGATTCTCTCTTCTAATTCTGTTTATTTCAGGTAACTTTTCAATCTGTGCCAATCCCATAGAAGCCTGTAATTCAATGGGTTTTAGATTATATCCAATCTCACCATACACATACTTGTGGTCAAATTTATGGTCAGGTAGTGCAGGTAACCAATTAGAAAATCTTTTCTTGCAAGTACCACATTTCAATAAATTTGCTTTCTTCCCTGCACAATAACAATCTCTTCCCCATTCTCTAAAACTTCTAACTACTCTTTCTGACTGTAATGAATTAGTAGATACAAATCCACCCTCACCCATTGTGATATGATGTGCTGGATAAAATGAGCAACTCGCCATCTCACCAAAACTACCTAAAGGTTTTCCATCATATGTTGAACCAAGAGCATCACAGCAATCTTCAAGTAATACTAAATTATATCTATCAACTATGTCCATCAACTTATCCATATTAGGTGGATTACCAAGTACATGAGCAAAAGTAATTATCTTTGCACCACTCTGTTGGATAGCCTTTTCAACTTGTGATAAATCTAAATTTAAGTTATCCAGTTGAATATCTACGAATACTGGCTCAAATCCAACTTGATATATTGGATTTAATGTTGTTGGAAATCCAGCAATTGGTGTAATAACTTTTGTGCCCTTTGGTAAGTTATGTAAATTCTTCGATGTCATAGCTACCATCATAAGAAGATTTGAACTAGAACCAGAATTTGTTAATAGGCCATTTTTCTTACCAAAAAATTTTGGGAAAGTCCTCTCAAATTTTTGAGCATCATCTCCTAAAACTAACCACTCACTCAACAAAGATTTTATTGACCTTACATACTCATCAGAATCAAAATAAGGTCCTGCATATTGAACCCAATCTTTACCGGCTTCCCAAGTTTTCTTAGAATGTTTCTCTGTTATATATTCATCTACTAATGAAAGTATATTTTGTAACTTATTATCCATGTATTACCTTTAATTGATACTCTATCATTTCATCTAACATAGTTTCAAATGTATACTCGTGTTTCCAACCTAAAAGTTTTTTGGCTTTAGAACAATCGCCCTTTAATACATCTAATTCTTCAGGTCTCAAAAACTTTTCATCTTGAGTAACATATTCTTTCCAATCCAAATCCAATTTATCAAAAACATATTCAACTAAATCTAAAACCGTATGTGATACTCCAGTAGAACATACAAAATCATCTGGATTGTCTTGTTGTAGAATTAACCACATAGCCTTAACATAATCTTTAGCATGTCCCCAATCTCTACTACTATATAAGTTACCTAATTTTAAACTTCTAGACAAGCCTTTTTTTATCTTTACAGCTTCTTTTACAACTTTATTTGTAACAAAGTTTGTTCCCCTTCTCGGTGATTCGTGATTAAACAATATACCATTACTTAAAAATAACCCATACGAGTTTCTGTAATTTCTAACCAAATTATATCCAAATACTTTAGCACATCCATAAGGTGATACAGGGTCAAGTGGTGTAGTTTCCCTCTGATATCCGTCATCATCTATATTATTACCAAACATCTCTGAGCTTGAAGCTTGATACATTTTAGCCTTTGGACATACCAATCTTATAGCCTCTAACAAATTCATCACACCAATAGCTACTGTTTGTGCAGTATAAAGTGGTTGATCAAATGATATTCTAACATGTGACTGAGCTGCTAAATTATATATTTCATCCGGTTGAACTTCTTGTAATACTCTAACCAATGAAGCCATATCTGTCATATCAGCATAATATAAATTATGTTGAATTTCATTGTAAGTACCATTAAGTCTTGCAGTTTGATTTTCTGCTACTGAATTTCTTTTTAAAATACCATGAACTTCATAACCTTTTTCCAATAAAAATTCAGCTAGATAAGAACCATCCTGCCCATTGATTCCTGTAATTAAAGCCTTTTTCATTTTCTAATATCCGAATAATTATCTATTAACCAATCTACAGTTTTTTCTATACCTTCTTCGATGGGGGTAAATTTAAAATCTGGTATAAGTGATTTAAGTTTTGAATTATCTGATGGTTTTCTAAATTGACCATCTGGTTTATCTGATTGCCAAACCACATTACCTTTAAAATTGAACTTATCTACAATTATATCTACTACATCTTTTATTGAAATTTCTTCTGATGTTGAAAGTATAAGAGGCTCTTGGTCTTCGTAATTATCTAAAGCCCACTCAGATAGTTTAGCTACATCTTTTGAATAAATAAATTCTCTTAATGGTTTTCCACTACCCCATACTTCTAAATCTGTATCCTTCATTTTTGCTATATAACATTTATGTAATAGTGCAGGTAAAACATGACCATTTTCTATACTAAAATTATCGTGTGGTCCATAAATATTTGTAGGTATAACACAAACATAGTTAGTTCCATATTGTTCATTATAAGCCCTACTTTGAACTTCCGCCATTCTTTTCGCATATGCATATGGATAATTAGAACTATGTGGTTCTCCTAAGTGAATTTTCTTTTCTGTAAGTGGAAATTCTATATCATCAGGAAACACACAAGTCGATAAAAATGACACAACCTTTTTAACACCAATTCTTCTGCAAGCTTCTAAAACATTTGTATTTATCATAATGTTTTCATAAAAAAACTCACCCTTATGATTCATATTTCCACCCAAACCACCAACACGAGCGGCACAATGAATAACTTCATCTGGATTCAATCTCTCAAATAATTTCAATGTTGAATCTAAATCTTTTAAATCTACGGACCTTGTCGATAATTTTATATCAGCTGATATTGCGGAACCTACTAAACCAGTTCCCCCTGTAACCATTCTTTTCATATTAAGTACCTTTGTATTATATTTTATTTATCTCTATAAAATCCTTCAACCAATCTCTAAATCTTCCGAAGAAATCTGCATAATGAAGAGCTAACTTATAATTCTTATCCATATATTCTTTTCTACTATGATAATCTTCTTCCGTGAGATTGTTAATTTTTTCTATAGCCTCTTCGTATGTTTCAAATAGAATCATACCTTTTGTATCAAAATATTTATCAATATCTTTACATCCCCAATATATTGGAACAGTTTTTGTTAAAAAAGCATCCACTACTTTTTCAGTAAAATATCCATTATGAGAATGATTTTCAATAGATATATGAAACATACTCTCATCCCATACAATTTCTTTAGCATTTTGATCTGTATGGAAACCTGTACTAGGGTTAAAATCATCAAGGACATCGAAAAACTTTGTAGGTGTATCAATTCTAAATTTTCTGTCATAAATATCCCATCTTAAATCGTGACCTGGTGCTTTTTTCTTAGCACCTCTCAAAAAAGATACTTCAAATTTTTTATTAACAGGATTTTCCATTTTTTTAATATATTCATCCCTTAACCAACTTGTACCAAATGGAAATAAAACAGCCCTATCACTTTGATCTAAAACCCAATCACTCCAAGATAAAATAGCCTTATATGCATGTTGATTCATTATTGTCGCCTTATGCAAATTAAAATATTCGTTCGGCTCTCCCAATATTATTATGTTAATTTTATTATACCATAACTTCTCACTTAGAGCCCCGTTCCCATTATTATCCCAAGCACAAGGCCAATCGTACATAATACTTATAGGCTTATCCTTAAATTCCTGTAATGAATCTTCAAATAGTTTTGGGTCATGAAAATTTGAAAATACTTTTAATCCCATTATAAACTCTCCCCTATCTGTGAATATAGATTATTTTGTTGTTCCTGTTTATTAATTGTCTTTGGATGATAAAAAGAAAACTGTTCTTCTTGTGGTAAAAATGTATGTTCTTTGTATCCTTCTAATACTTCATGGACTCTATTTTTCCATCTTATATTTGACCTATTTTTCCATATCCTACCTTGATAGTCTGGAAAATTAACCCAACCCTTTTCGTTGACATTCCATCTCCATTTCTGTACATGCTCTTCTGTCAATCCTTCTACGGTATTAACTCTCGGTACCCAAAATAAATCTATTGTTGGATTTGCTTCTAATACTGGTTTAATATTTTTTATCAAAAATTTATGAGGTAATTCATCTGCATCAAGATTAAATATATAATCACCACTACACATATTTTTTAAGTGATTCTTCTGAGATGCAAAGTCTTTCATTAAACGCCTTTGTTCAAATTTAATTCCATGTATAGAAGTATAAGCATCTAAAAGTTCTATGGTCTTTTTATTATTCGAAAAATCATCGAGGATTACTATTTCATCTTCTTCGTCTTTGTGTTTCACGAGAAAATCAAGTAATTTTTGTAATGAATCATCTTCATTATGAGTTGTAATTGCGTAACTTAATTTCATAATTTAAAACTCCAAGTTAAAATTTAATACTCTTATCTCTTTCATTTTATCAAAAGAATATGTCCTATAATTGTCATATCTACCTATAAGCTTTCTAATAACTCTATTATATAACATTTTCATCTGTCTATTAGCTTCTGACCTCGATAAATATTCACCTTCCCTCTGAAATTTGTAGGCTGGTAAATTAACTCTAGTATATGGTTCTGTCAATAAATTTCTATATGGTAAATTATCATCATAATCATTAGGAGCATCTTGGTCTTCAATTCTAGCAGTGCCGATACCTCTATCAGAATATACTCCAGCTCCCTTCTCTATTCTTCTAAATAAAATCTTTAGTTCTTCCTTATTCAAAAAATTTAGATTCAATGCATGAAATAATCTAGGAGCGTAATCTAAATATAAAACAAGACAAATTGGTCTAGGGTCTGATGTATTTTCTTTTTTGTATCTAAATCTAGTTATCATTCCAGGATAAATTGCTTTTATCACAGCAGGTTGCATTTCTAATACCCTTCTCCTATGATTAAATATATTTAGTTTTCTATCCTTCTTCGCCATCTACTTCAATCGTTTTTAATTCTGGTAATTTTAATTTAACATTTTCTTTTTCTTTTTGCACTTTAGCCGTAGCTTCTAATATAGTATTTAACTCTAATATCCCCTGACGAAATGTTTCAAATCTAACTTCATTGTCTGTATCGAATTTTTTTTCATAAAACTTACCATCCTGACCTGGAATTGGATAATTTTCTCGCTCTTCTTCTGATATATCTACAGATGCCGCAAAAGCCCATACCATATCTCCATTAGAATTTTCTACAGGATACATCATCCCAACTTCCATATTCATTATAGATGGTATCCATATCTGGTCATTAGCTTCTTTTGACCACCGTTTCATTTTTTCATCCAAACCTAACCAAAGTTCATTTTCCTCTTTCTTGCCCATAAGATTGCTGTTTGTAGAATAACCACAACTAATACATTGCATTAATTGAACATTGTTATCCTCAACAACTTGTAATTCCTTTTTTTCACATAAAGGACAATTTATCACTACTTTAAAATTATTTTCCATGTTTAACTCCCCAGAAATATAAATCTGCTATTGGTGGTGGAGCATAATAAAATTTGTGATGTTTAAAAATACTTTCAATATCCAAAACTTCTTTTACATCGCTCTCACTCAAATTCTTATAATAATTTTGCCATTTTTCCCAATCAGGGTCTTTTTTATTATCAGTTAAAGTAACTCCAGAATCTTGTGGTGTAGTTCTCAAGGTACCGTGTTCCAATCTGCCAGGTGCACCACAACTAAATACAAACAAACCACCAGGCTTTAACATCCTAACAATATTTTTTAATGTCTTATCATAATACATGTCATGCTCAAAACATTCAGTTGATATAATAGTATCAAATGATTCACTTTCACCATCGTATTCATGACCTTTAGATACAACATCAACATTATCACCATCTATAATATCAACTCCAGTATAGTTACAATTTTCAAATAAAAATTTATTATTACCATTGATATCATATGAGCCTATATCTAAAACTATCTTATCCACAAAGCTTTCACGAAATGTTTCTTTTACTTTAGTAGTAAATAATTTCTGTGCATCATGCATTATTCAACTCCCTCTATATATTTATTAGGTTCAACTCCAACCTTTTTTAAAGCATTATCAAATTGTGACATATCAACACTAGGCGAATCATCCGAGTCCATCATTTTCAATTTTGGAAGTTTTAAAGCTTTATTCTCAGGCATATCAGATGTATACTTATCCATTATTTCACCTATCTTTTTTGTCATAGAATCATGAGAAAATTTCTCTCTATTAATTTTCATCAATTTTTTAGCTTTAGTTTTTAAATCATAATGATTTTGTGAAGCAAATTTAAATAAATGAGAAGCTTGATTCTCATCTATTGTAAACCATTGACTTTCAGGAACAATTATATTTTCCCATACCGCTGATTGAGGAACTTTATCTAATTTACCACCAATCAATAAAGAATGGTCTTCACTCAAAAAATCAACCTGACCGCTCCAATTTGAAGCCATAACTGGCAATCCAACCAATGTAGCTTCCAACATAGGTCTTCCAAATCCTTCTCCGTGAGTAAATGTAACTAAAGATTTTACTTTTGGATGATTGTATAGATAATTCATTTCTTCACTTGATAAATCACCATGTAAAAGATATACATTTGGAAGTTTTACATTACTGGGAAATGCAGCTTTTATTTGCAATATTTTTCTTTTTATATCAACCTTATCAAGTAATGACAATGTAGCACCGCTTGTTTTTAGTATCAATGCCGGCTTTTTACTTTCATTTGCAAATGTTTCATAAAATATTTTTATCATTCTAGCAATATCTTTTCTATCCTCACCATAATTACCTTTAACCCATTGACCTACTGATAAAAAAGCTTCTTTTTCAGGTACTGTTTCATTTAACATATCAAAAAATTCTGAATCTATTTCATCATACTTCAACGGTTTAAATACATCTAAATCAGAACCTTCAAATACAACTTCCATTGGTTTTTGAAGGGTTAATTCTCCGAGTTTTTGGGGACCCTGTGGTGTTTCTTGTAATTTGTCAAATTTAGAATTAACAAATGAACCTTTACTATGCTCTGAAGGTACTATAATCAAATCCATTTTGTTACACCCTTCTAACCATAAACCAGAAACTGCAGTCGTTTCTATGCCAGCGGTTATACCAATATTAAATTTACCAATAGTTTGAAACTCATTTGGTATTCTAATATCAACATATATGTCAGGTTGAGCTCCATATTTTTGAATGTCATCGATAATAATATCTTTTATAATTTTATTTTTTGGAGTATCTTCATCTAATGCATTTCTAGGACATCCGCCCCACCTTACATCAAAAACTTTTATATCAAATTTATTTAAATTATAAAATGAATGAAATAAATCTCTAGCGTGGTCACCATATCCACTCCTACTCGATAAAGGTCCAACTATTAACATTCTCTTTTTCATTACACTACCTCCAATGTATATTTTTCTCTCGGTTTCCATTTTTCAAATGCAGTACCCATATGTTCAATAAAAGCTTCTCCCATATATTTTGAATCCATTCCAATTTTTTTAGATGATACATATTCCATTCCCTTCTCACCTGCTTCTGCTCTACCATCAGGTCCTTTATCATACCAATACCGTATTGCTTCACCAGCATCTTCATATGAACATCTGTCATCAAAGATATATGGTGTTTGTGGTGAACCTTGACAACTTATATTTGTTGGAAATACAGGTTTAACCCATTCTCCATGTTTCTGATAATCTCCTCTGTGATTGGAACCTAACTCGACATAATCATCAGCAGTTAGATACTCACCCTTTTCATTTTTGAATCCACATTGGTCTTGTAATCCACCAGTTACATTGACTATAATTGGTGTTCCACAAGTTAGAGCTTCAGCTGAACCTAACCCAAATCCTTCGTTTGATGCTAAATTAATGTAAACATCCGATGAATTAAAAAGATAATTTAATTCTTGGTCAGACATAGGACCTTTTACTTCATACGAAAATATTACTGGATATTGAGGACATAAAGCTTGATGCACCGCTTTTAAATCAGTTCCGTTTTCATCTCTGACAGCTGTATGAAATACCATAATACAATCTTTTCTTTGTTCTTCCGTGAGTCCATCCATAAAATGTTTGTAAGCTAACATAACATCACCAGGATTCTTTCTACGAATATTTCTGTTAAGGAAAAGAAGTTTAAATTTATATTTATCTAATCCGTATTGATATAAAAATTGTTTATATTTTAAATCTGAATCTTCTACTTTAAAAACATGATTATGATCTATTCCATGTGGTACATATTTAATCTGCCAGTCTTCGTAATCTTTTAAAATCCTTTTATTAATACCATATGTTTGTTTTGATATAGCCATTAACAAATCGGAGCTCCTGTAATAATACTCATTGTACCACGGGTCTGGTAAATCATCCCATATGTTATAATAAAAAATTGGACACTTTTGTCGAACTTCGTGTTCCATTTCATATAACCAAATCCAAAATCTTGGGTCTGTAAAATGTAGAATAGCATCTGGTTTTTCTAATTCCATAAGTTGTCTCAATAAGTCCGGATTACCATAACCAGTAACTGGATATATAATTACCGATGACCCTTCAGGCATCTTATAATTCTCATCACTCTGGACTACTACTCTTTTACCTTCTTCAGGATGTTTTACTGCTCCACCTATTTGAACCCAATCATATTTATCTAATGTATTAGTAACTATTTCACGAGACTGCCGCGCAACACCACTATGCATTCTAATATCATCAGATAATAATAATATTTTCTTTTTCTTTGATTTAGACATATATAACCCTTTAAATTTTGTTAAAAACTACTGCCCGATTCCTTAAGGTCCATGTAGTTATCAATTTTTTCTTTGAAATTTTCGTCTTGTAAATACATTGTTATGGAACGATTTACCAATTGTTGCAAATTGACATCACCATCAATAGTTACATGTTTAAAATCATTATATAACTCTTTTACAATTTTTACCGAAGTTAATTTTATATCACTTTTTATACTCATCATATATACATATATATAAATTAAATAAAACCACTACTTTTTATTCAATTATTATATATTTTTTTTCAAATTTTTTAGCATAATTTATAGTTGACATTGTACCTTTAGCTTCAACACCCCTGGGTATAAAGGCAACTATATAATCTGCAGTACCTGCTATTATCTTATTTCTAACATGATAATTTACCGTCTTATATTCTTTACCATATCTTGATTGCGGTAATGGACAATATAAATTATGTGGAAAATGTGATGGCGGATACTCTGCATATTGCAATCCCAATTCTAATGTATACTTCTTAACATATCTATCAGCACCATCTTTATTACCACCACTTATTACAAGTGTATCCTCACCATATTCATTTTTAAGTTTGAAAATAAAATCCTTTATCTTTTTTTTATTTTCGTATCTTCTACTACCTACGATTCCTACTTTCATTATTATCCCTTTGACTCATATATTTTATTATTCTAATATAAAAATCAATTCCACTTAATATATCACCATCACAATGATATCTCCATCGACTTTTATCTCCATTGTTTCCGATTACAAACCAACTATAAAAAAACTTTTTAGTAATTTGAGTGCTCATTTTAAATAAAATTTCTTCATTTCTCTTTACAAAATTTTTGACATCTTTTTCCGATAAATTTTCATTCCAAAAAATAACTCTAAATTGTTTGCCTGTAATATTACGAGCTTTCATTAAAGCATTCAATACTTCTTCTTCAAACTTTTCATCCTTAATAATATTATCAAGCTG
>Ga0098061_1000048_pt1 | contig 43182 bp, 50 predicted proteins | sample 22_taG_FD_92579 | JGI IMG/M metagenome (GOLD analysis project Ga0098061, IMG submission 92579) | Marine viral communities from the Subarctic Pacific Ocean - 22_ETSP_OMZ_AT15343 metaG | ecosystem: Environmental > Aquatic > Marine > Oceanic | place: Subarctic Pacific Ocean | collected 2015-01-20
AGGAGGAAGAATGAACTTTAAATTAAACCCCCGAAACCGGGCGCTCAATGCAATAGAAAAGATGCGCTTTGGAAGGCCGCTCCCTGTGACATATGAATGTGAGTATAAATTTTATAAGGACAGACCAGTGAATGAAATTGAAGATACAATTTGTGAAGAAGAAGCTACGTCAGACAGTGATGTAGTAGAGGCAACTGAGACTGAAGAAGATGCTCTTCTAGAAGAGTCTGATGACCGTGAAACTGTATCTGAACTAGGGTATAACTTCATTCAACTAGAGGTAACGTAATGGATCAAGAGTATAAAGACTACACAAAAGCTGACTTAATAGAAGCACTACGCTCTGAAGAACGTGAGAACTTCGACTTAGTAGCTAAGGTAGTAGAGTTAATTAATGTCATTGGATGGGAAGATGACGACTGCTATGTGTTTGCCGACGGGGATCGTTGGTATAAGTTTAATCCAGTAGAGGAGAGTATTAGAGATGGAAGATTATAGTGACCCCACACAGAAAATTATTGACTTTCCAAACGCAGATGTAATGACGTTTGATAAGACAGTACGTTCTATTATAGAGAACCTGTTTGATTATGATAGCGACCACGGATATCTAACTGCTACTATTAATCGTGGTAAAGATAACGAGGCTGAAGTAACTATGCTGTTTAAGATCATCTCTATTAATCAGATCGATCTTGAGAACCTAACTGAAAAGGATGTAGCATAATGGGAAGCATGAAAAGTATGTATGACCCTGATGTAATTGCCAATATGGTCAGGGATGGTGATGCTGATAACAAGGTAGATCAGGTATCAGATAAGTTAGATGAACTAAATGATATTAAAGACCATCAGTGGAGTACTCAGTCAGGCATTCGGCACACTACCTTTGGTGAGCTATTCAACTGGAAGCCTACGCTAGTACCTAAGACACTACCTATTGCCATATTCAAGGAGAAGGACTGGCATGAAGCTGCTCGTCCTATGATACCAGAACGTAATCCTAATTGGATCTGGCCGAAGCTATCTACTGAGAAGTTTGCTGCTGCTATGTATAGTATGGATACTACGTTATGCTTTGGATTGCAAGGCACAGGTAAGTCAGACCTAGCTAAGCAATGGGCTGCTCTTACTTGCCAACCATTCTGGAGGATGAACTGTAATGCAGAGACAAGAGACGCACACTTTACTGGCAACGTCGGCATCGAGTACGATGACGATGGTAATCCGCACATCAAACAGGAAGCAACTGCTCTCACTGATTCACTCCGCTATGGTGGAATCTTCTGTGAGGATGAGGCGTTCCGTCATTCATCTGCTCTCGTATTACAGTCCCTACGTGAGAAGGCTAGTAGATTCCTACTCTTACCGAATGCTAGTGGGATGAATGCTACTGAACGTAAGATGGTAGCTCCTATTGGACGGTGGCAGTACGTTATGACTGACAATACATCAGGACTAGGTGATGAGACTGGTACTTTCCAAGCTGAAGTTCAGGACTCTTCTACATTGGATCGTATTGATACTTGTATTGAGATGGACTATTTAGGTAAGCCAGAAGAACGTAAGATACTTAATAAGTATGCACCCAATCTTAATAAGACACAAGTGGACAGTATGCTTGACTATGCTAAAGGTATACGAGCTTCCTTTCGTAAAGGTGAGGTGCTAAGTACCTTCAGTGTAAGAGCACTGCTTAATTGGGCAGATAAGATTAGTATGTATAATGATATGGCAACAGCACTTAAGGTCTGCTGGTTTGATAAGCTAGGTGAGAGTGACAAAGCTGTAGCAGGCGAACTGTATCACCAAGTATTTGCAACTAACATTAAGTAAGGAGTAACTATGAGCTACTGGGGCAGGAAGGAGTATTCAGAGCTTGGGTTTGATGACACTACTGCTTCCGTATTGGAAGTAGATCAAGTACAAAATATTATCAAGCGCAGAGCAGAGAACTTTAACGTCATTGTTGAATGGAGTAAATATGTACACACTGCTTTAACTACAAACATAGCGGATAGACCGGGGTGGTTTAGGGTTAAACTACCTCATATCAGATCACCTATTGGTAGGGAGGATCTGATCCGTACTTATATGTATGTAGTACATGAGTGTGGGCATTTGTTACGTCCTAAAGTATGGGACATTAGCATAGCTGCCAATCCCGGCCCTGAGTTACAGTCAATCTTCAATATAGTAGAGGATGACAGTATGGAAAGGGATGTGGCTAACCGACATCTAGGTGACGCTCGTACTTTAGGTGAAGGTAATGCCATCACGTGTAAGGATGGTGAGCTATACTGGAGGGAAGAAGTAGAGAAAGCTAAAGCTCATGGGATAACCTTTACTGAGGAAGCCTTGAAACCTATGATTACTATGGCGATTCAGATTATGGCTCGTCGTGAATGGGATGGGTGGTCAAGAGAAGCAGCCGACAACTGGCTCAAGGTAATGCCAGAAGAAGGTAGACCTTTAATGGTAGCCCTTGTTAAAGAGGGCTGGGTAGACAGGTTCCGTGCTACTAAAGATGAGTATGATAGTTGGAACCTAGCTTGTGACCTGTTCGATAGACTATATCCTACCGATGATCCTAATGAGAAACAAGAACGGGAGGAAATTCGTGAAGCTGGTAATAAAGGAGAACCAAGAGAGACTGAGGACAATGGACAGGGGGATACCGGGGCTGACGGTAACGATGATAACGAAAGCAGGGAAGTATCACACACTGGGCAAGATAAAGAAAGCATTGAAGGACATGAGAACGCTGACGATCAAGGTTACGTTATCAACTGGAAAGACATAGTAATGTCTGAACATGACAAGGAAGGGTTCTCATATCCTACTGGTGGAGCAGCCGGAATTACATTTGAAGGTAGACAACCTGATAGTAAGATAGCTTTCGCACCTGACAGTGAGAACAATGTCATTGACCTAACTGGTAAAGACTGTCGTACTATACTAGCTGAAGCAGATGACCGAGGTTGGGCAAGGAAAGGACGTAGTGCTAGTAACTTCTTACATAAAAATCACAGTGCTAGAGCATTAGCTAATAAGGTACGACGATATGTGCAATCTCAAAGTAGGACTAAGTTCAGGACAGACAGGGAACACGGTACCATTAACAGTCAAGAAGTTACGAGACTCCTTCTTCCACCCATCGACAAGGGTAACTGGAACCGTAGAGTATTCTATGATTATACCACTAAGCGACACCTTAACACGGCAGTCCACATACTAGTAGACTGGTCTGGTTCTATGGCTGGTGACAAACAAGTGTATGCTGCTGAAGCAGCGATGAGGGCAGGTTCTATATTTGCTAAGGCATTACGGATGCCTTGTATGATAACATCCTTCACTACTCACTGTACATTTAGTGACCTAGCTATTATAAAGCACTTTGACAAGCCAGCTAGTGATAAGCAAATGGCAGAAAGGTTTGGTATCTGGAGTAGTTGGTCCGGTGGTAACAATGATGCTGATGCTGTACTCTGGGCATACCGTAGATTAATGGAGCGTAAAGAACCACGCAAGTTACTATTCGTAATGTCGGATGGGGCACCAGCTGGTTCTTATGAAGGACAATCACACGATTGTTTACTAACTGCCACCCGGCAGATACAGGACAGTAGTCCAGTTGAATTGTTTGGGCTAGGTATTAAGTCAGACGCAGTCAAGGAATACTATGATAATTATCGAGTAGTGCATGGACTAGAAGATATTAACAACGCACTATTTGAAGTACTTAAGGAGAGTGTAACTTATGAAAATAGATGAGCATACTATAGAGATTAAGATTCCAACGCAACGCCCAATAATAACAGGGCTGCTGGCAACGATAGGGTACGCCCTACTTGTATTCAATACAATACTACCATACTATGGGTTATCAATGGGGGTTATAAATGGGGGTGTGGCTATTGGATTATTTATTATCCTGCACATCACATCTCATGCAGTATCAAACCTACTGAATCAGCAATACTATGAGATGGCGATGGATAGAGCAGCACTTAAGTTATTGATTGATAAGGTAAAAGAAACGGGAACTTTTCCTTATGAAGATAGTCTAAACAATTCGCAAGGAGAGGTAGATGAGGACTAATAGAATTCCAATAGCTCCAGCAGACGGTGACATAGAGGAGACAGTTAAGCTGTTCCAGTCCAAGTACCGACAAGTAATAACAGAAAATAATAAGCATGACACTGAAGATGAGGGTAGCGGTGGCCCGGTACCACCATGTATTCTACCTAGTGGCTGGATGAAGAGGCTCAAGAAGCCGGGTAAAGTATACGAGTATGATAGAACAGAGATACTAAATTACAATGAAATCCAGTACGTTCATGGACCGGAACATGCTAAAGCATGGGCTGATAGGAGGTGGCATGAACGGGATCGGAAGTAAATTAGAAGAGTATGTTGATGAGCTAGAAACTGGTGAGACTATACGCATCAATCACAGTAGCTGTCCAGCAGGGGAGGACACCAGACGTAGGCTATACATCACCAAGAAACCTGATGTTGTCCTAGCTTACTGTCATAACTGTGGCGAAAGTAGTAGCAGATACATTAGTTCAAGAGACAGATACCGTGATCATAGAAGTGCCAAGTGGTTTAAAGAACCAACACCCAGTGAATATGTGGAACCCTTGGTAGTTAGATTTGGAGATGTAAAAAATATACCAGTAGAAGCAGAGGCATGGCGTATTAAAAGCAAGCTGTCACGCCAACAGTGTGAAGATAATAAGATCTTCTATGTACCTGATAGTGATGCTATTTATCTACCGTTCTTTGCAATGGATGGTTTCACTAATGGATACCAACTCAGACCTTTACATAAGCATGGAGCTAAATATATTAATTGTGTTAAGGATAACGATGAAGAACTAGGTGGTATTATAAGTAATCCAACGCAATCAAATGATACCTTAGTAATAGTAGAGGATCTGGTATCAGGTATACACATTATAGAGGCTGGCTATGATGCACTAGTTAATTATGGTACTCATGTCAAGCCTACTATTTTGTTCCGTGCTATCCAAGAGAAGTATAAAGACTATGTGATTTGGTTGGATAATGACAACAAAGTAGTAGATGAAAAAGCAAGACAGATGTACGATATACTACATATGTATAAACATACGGATCAATCTGTACGGTTAATTCAAGACGCTAATGATCCTAAGCACCATAATGAAATTAATATCTCAAAGGAGGTAGAAAATGGACGTACTTGATTTAGATATTCTCACCTTCTTAAGTGACCGTTCTAACTACGAGAAATATGGTGAGGTAGTAGACAAGGGACTATGCACTAAAGTCAGTTGGCGTTTAGTACAGGACTTCGGTGAGTACTATGAGAATCACCCGGAAGTACAACAGATAGATAGTGACTTCACACTGTGGTTTAGAGTTGATAAACATCCGGGTATGAAATCAGATGAGGCCGAAAGCTATGGCGCAATCATCAATAACATTCAGAGTAAGAAGGACGATGGGTTCGGAGTCAGTGATACATTCGTAGATACCCTTAAGATGGCTAGAACAAAGGCTACTATTTTACATCTAACCGATGATCTTGACTCAGGACGTATCAACCTTAGCGAATTTTCAACTAGAGTATCAGCACTATACGAGCCAATAAGAGCAGGAGATTCTGGTGGGCCTGTTATACTTGACCTTGAGGAACTTGCCAAGAATGGTAGAGACAAGAACGGAGTATACTGGAGGCTTGAAGATCTCAATAAATCTGTAGGTCCAATACGGAAAGGTGATCTGGTCATCGTTGCTAAACGACCAGAAGTAGGAGGGACTAGCTTCCTAGCTAGTGAACTGACCTTCATGTTTGAACAGCTAGGAGATAAAGATGCTGTAATCTTTAACAATGAGGAAGCCCCTGATAAGATTTATACTAGGGTGGTATCGGCAGCTCTTGGTGTAGATTACCGTACTATGATGTCGAATCCAGTACACTATGCCAATGAGTATACTAAGTTTCTTGATGGGAGAAAGATTGATATTATCCACAGTACTTCAATGCTAGCATCGGATATTAGGAGACGGCTTGACAGTGGTAACTATGGTTTATTAGGAGTTAATGTACTTCTTAAGGTAGGGGTACCCGGACGAATGGAGGACCATGACAAGCTACAGTATGTTGGTGAGGAACTACGAAGCCTTGCATCCGACTACTGTCCGGTCATTGGGATTACACAAGCTGATCCGTCAGCAGAAGGAGTAAGATATATTCATCAGGATCGTATCTATAAGAGCAAGACAGCCTTGCAAGGTGAGGCTGATGTCCTGTTGATGATTGGTATGGACTACGATGAGCCACCTGATACACGGTTCATTCATGTAGCCAAGAATAAGATCCCACCTGCACCATGTACTGATCCAAGCGTGAGTCATATCATGTCCGAGATTAAGTTCGATGGTCAGCTAGGTAGGTTCAGTAGTAAATTATTTAAGGGGAACAGTCGTGCCTTCAAGTAAGATAGTAGAAGATATCTATTTTGATCTGGAAACTACAGCACGTGGTCCAGATAGTAGCCCCGAAGCACACTATAAAGAGAACTATCTTGTAATGTGTGGTTACACGGCGTGGGGTCATTATAATTATAGTAATACTATAGATGATCTAGTCAGAGAAGTGGAACGTATGTTGCATGATGGTTCACGACCTAGACTAATAGCACACAATCTTAAGTTTGATCTTAAGTGGCTACTCCGACTAGCACCAGAAGTACCGTGGCATATGTGTGAGTTTTATTGCACCATGACCGCCGAATACAGGATCAGTGGTCATCGTACTAAGTTCATATCATTAGAGAAAGCTGCTACTAACTATAGTATCTCATTGAAAAAGACACTAGATCTCGGTGCCCTAATAAAACAAGGCGTTGATGTCGCTGACATTGATAAGAAAGACTTAAGTAAATATCTAGAGCAAGATGTTAAGCTGCTTCGTGCAGTGTATATAAGCCAAGAGCAAGCTGGTTATGATTTTGATTATATCCTACCTTTAGCACGGATGGAATTGAATGGACTACCTCTACATGAGGAAAAAACTAGGGGAGAACTCAAGAGTCTGGCTGGCATACATGCCGCTGCTATTAGGGTAGTAGAGTCTAATATCAGATCTAGTCTTGTGTGGTCAGACGGTACTGCTGTAAATAGTGGGGACTTCAAACCACTAGCACCCCGTACTATCAGCTACTACCTGACTGGCTATCCTGAGCATGGACTAGGTGGTAAGAATGATAAGAAGCATGTCGTATTTAAGCAAGGGCACGGTCCACACCTCGATCAGACAAAGATCAAAAGCGTATGGTCTGCTGAACCTAATCCAAACCTAGGCTACCCTATTAATGTAGGAGTATTAGATGATCTAGTCAAGCAGTCTCCTGTAGTAGCAGCATACAAAGAAGCGAAAGATGCTAACAAGATTATCAACACTTATCTTATACCCTTCCTTACCGAAGCTAAGCATACTGGTGGTACCATCCATCCTAAGCTTAATACTTGTAGCACCAACACGGGAAGACTTAGCTCTAGTAACCCGAACGGACAGAACATACCACCAACAGTACGAAACTTAATTAAAAGTACAGAAGGTTACATCTACGAGATCGACTTCGCTCAACTAGAAATGATTGGAGCAGCAACCTTGTCACGAGATTCTAAGATGATCTCTGATATTTTAGATGGGAGGGACATCCACTTTGAATCAGGGAAGGAGGTATTTCAATGGAAGACTCCAGCAGATATGACCAAGGAAGAACGACGTACTGTGAAGGGTGTAAACTTCGGACTGCTATATGGTGGTGGGGCAGCAGGAATCAGTGAGAATACTGGTGCTAATAAGGCTACTGTTAAGAAGCTAATAGCTTCCTTCTATGAAAGGTATCCGGGTGTTAAGGACTGGCAAGATGAAGTTTATCAGGAGATCACTAGGTGTCCTTGGGTAGAAGGGCATAAGGATGGCGAATCTTATCGAGCTGCTATTTGGACAGCTCCAGCTGAACATGGCAGACGACGGTATTACTTTGAGGAATCAGCCAGTCCGTTATGGAAACAACGACAAGATGGCAGGACGTTTAGCTTCAAGCCTACCGAAACTAAGAACTATCCGATTCAGGGATTCGCAGGGGGTGACATTGTGATGTGTGCTCTTAGTGTTCTTGATGCAGTACTAGCCTTCACGGATGCTAAACTACGTATGACAGTACATGACTCCATCGTAGTAGACTGGAGCAAGGATAAAGAGAGAGACCTAGAACATATTATGAACAAGGTGTGTGAGTTGGTACGCACCGAACTGAGTATACCAGTGCCTCTGGTATATGATATAGAAGCCGAAGTGTATTGGCTATAGGAGTAAGTATGAAAGTATCAGGTGTAATTGATAGTATTGTAAGTAAAACGGTAGGTAATGGTGGTACTGTGTACACTGCTGTTATCGACGGAACCGAAGTTGATCTTGGATTTAGATGCCCTCATAATGAAGGTGAGTATGTTGACCTTGATGTTGAATCTACCAAGTGGGGGCTTAAGATAACCCAGCCGGGAGCACGGAGGTCAGTACAAGCAGCGAGTGCGCCAGCTAGACAGCAGAACAACAGCACTAGAACAGCTGCCCAAAAGAGTAAGCAGTTCCCAGTTGACCCTGACTCTAAAGACCACATCATCATCAGGCAGAATGCCTTGACCAATGCCAACGCAGCAGTGGCGAGTGCTATAGCTGCTGGTGCTAAGTATAAGTCTGCCGAGGAAGTATTCAATGAAGTTATTAAGGTTGCGTATAATCTTACTGGCTTTGCAATGGGAACACTTGATGCTACCTTAGTAGCGGAGGCTAGGGCAAAGCAAGAGGATGCGTAAGCTAGCCTTGATATTAATTGCAATCCTACTTTTATTCTAGGAGGACACATGAAACAAGTCGGAGACGTAGAGCAAGACATCTATACAATACTTGATAGCTCTGTGGATCACGGCCCATCGCCAGATAAAGCTGCCGAATATGCTATGCGTATCGGTGGTGAGATGGCGAAAGCAACCCGGCCCCGTTCTTCGGAACGGGAGTCCGGTAAGCTGTGGGCTAGTGACCTTGGAGAGTCTTGTAATCGTAAGACCTACTATAAGTTCTGTGAACCAGACAAGGCTGCTCCCCTAATGGGACACACCAAGTTTAAGTTCTTGTATGGTAACATACTTGAGGAAGCCGCCCTGTATTTGGCAGAGGAAGCAGGTCATGAGGTCAAGTACCAACAAGAGTCTGTTAAAGTACAACTTGATGACGATTGGCAGGTATCAGGTAGGATTGACGCAGTAATCGACGGTGTACTAGTTGATGTCAAGTCCACCAGTTCTTTCGGATATAAGAAGTACAGTAAGGAAGGACTCAACGCTACTAACGATAGCTTCGGTTATTTATGGCAGTTAGGATACTACCATAACTTCATGCCTACTACTGATAGGAACCCTGATGAAGCTGGCTTCCTTTGGATTGATAAACAGAATGGACACCTACTCTATCAGGATGTAACTCCAGAGTTACCTTCTAAGAATGAACTACACCATCGGATCTCCGATAAGGTCGAGGTTATCAACAAAGAGGAGGAACCTGAACGGACGTTCTTACCTATACCTGAAGGCAAGTCAGGTAACATGAAGCTAGATATCAAGTGTAGTTACTGTGACTTTAAGAAGCATTGCTGGAGAGACGCTAACGGAGGGAAAGGTCTACGTACCTTCTTGTATGGCTGGGGGCCAATTAGTCTTACCGAAGTTAAGAGAGAACCTAGAGTACAGGAGATTAACAATGCCTGACTGGATTGGAACAGATGAAGAACTGGAGGAAGAAATGTCTAATACAATAGAGTGGCCTGAGCCTATACCATGTGAGGTACACCACCCGGAACACTATACGGCAGGTGGTATCGAAGCACTCGATGTGTTGAAGGCTAAACTAACACCGGAGGAGTACCAAGGATATCTTAAAGGTAATATCTTGAAGTATCTACTTCGTGCTAATTTCAAAGGCTCACACCACAAGGACGTTGGTAAGTCAGTCTTTTATGCAGAGGAGTTGCTTGATGCCACGCAGGAAACGGAAACCTAAAGAACCCTTTCGCTCACTATACGAAGAGAAGATAGGCGACTGGCTTGAGGAGAATGGAATTGAATACGGGTATGAACTTTACAGTTTTGAATATGAAGGACCAGTGCGTAGAAATAGGAGCCGTTGCAGCGACTGCGGCTCTAAAGAACTTGTGTATGATGGCCGGTATACACCCGATTTCTTTGTGGGAACTAACTGTATCATTGAAGCAAAGGGTAGATTCACTGCGTCTGACCGTAGAAAAATCAAAGCCGTAAAGGAAACGGTACCTGAACTAAAGGAGAAGTTAGTAATGATGTTTATGACAGACAATAAACTAAACCGTAGTGCCAAGATGCGATACTCTGATTGGTGCGAGCAGGAAGGTATCGACTATATAGTAGGTACTGAACCTAAGAAGGAGTGGTTAAATGGCTAGACGATTGAACCCGATGAAGATACTGTATCTTGACATCGAGACTGCACCAAGTGAGGCTGTAGTATTTTCGTTGCGACAAAGATACATTAATCCTAATCAAATTAAAGAAGCTGGATACACATTGTGTTGGGCAGCTAAGTGGGAAGGTGACAGAAATATACAGTACTTTGGCCTTGATACTCACTCTGCCGATGAGATGGTTTATGCCATGCACGATCTGCTGATGCAGGCCGACGCAGTTATCCACTACAATGGTACGAAGTTTGACATGCCCACTCTGAACAGGGACTTCATTAAGCACGGGCTACCTCCGGTATCCCATGTCCATGAGATAGACTTGCTCAAGACAGTACGCAAGAGGTTCAGGTTCGAGTCTAACAAGCTGGACTACGTATGTCGTATGCTAGGACTCGGTGCTAAAGAACAGCACAAAGGGCTGGCCTTATGGACTGAATGTATGGAAGGGCTAGCAGCAGCGTGGCGTAAAATGCAATCATATAATAAGCAGGATGTCAAGCTCTTACCTAAGTTATATAAGGTACTGTTACCGTGGATAGCAGGGCATCCCAACGTAGGTCTATATAAAGAGAGTCAGCTACCAGTCTGTATGCACTGTGGTTCTACTAACCTACAGGAATTACAGCAGTCGTATACTAGTAAGACACTGAAGTACAAAGCTTTTGTTTGTAACACTTGCCACACCCCACTTCGTTCTAACAAAAGTGAGGGACAACCACAAGGACACCTTACGGTGCGTGTGAACTAATGGAGAGAGAAGATGCGGTATTCTACTTAGAGGAACTATATGAATACCTTAACGAGAACTTTAGCAATCTCGGTATACCCGAAGAATGGCTGATCGCAATAGAAGAAGCAGTAGAAAGGGCTGAGTAATGATGGACTTATATCAACAATACATCCATAAAAGCCGTTACGCTAGATATCTACCGGATGAGAAGCGGCGGGAAACTTGGGAGGAAACCGTAGATAGATACATGACCTTTATGGCAGAGAATCTATCTAAGAACGTAGACTACGAGCTATCAGATAAGACGTATAACGAGTTACGTGATGCTATCTTATGTATGGAAATCATGCCTAGCATGAGGGCCATGATGACAGCAGGGCGAGCATTAGAACGGGACCATGTAGCAGGGTACAACTGTGCTTATGTTCCTATTGATGACAGGAAAGTATTCGATGAGATCATGTACATACTGCTCTGCGGAACTGGGGTTGGCTTTAGTGTAGAACGAGAATATACCAGTCAATTACCAGAGATACCAAAAGAGTTCTTCCCGGCATCGGCTACTATAAATGTTGCTGACTCTAAAATAGGGTGGGCCTCTGCTCTCAGAAAATTTATATCTTTGTTATATGATGGACAAGTACCTGAAGTTGACTACTCAAAAGTACGGTCAGCAGGTATGCCACTTAAGACATTCGGAGGTAGGGCTAGTGGTCCTGAGCCACTACAGGAGTTGTTTCAGTTTATCTATACTATCTTTGATGGTGCAAAGGGGAGACAACTAACTGACTTGGAGTGCCATGACATCGTATGTAAGATCGCTGAGTCGGTAGTAGTTGGTGGTGTCCGTCGCTCTGCTCTTATCAGTCTGTCAAACCTACAGTCTGAGAGACTTAGGGGAGCTAAACAAGGGACTTGGTACTACGCTGATCCTCAACGAGCGTTGTCTAACAACTCTGTCTGTTACACAGAAACGCCTGACACTGGTGTGTTTCTGAAAGAGTGGTCAGCATTATATGAATCAAAGTCAGGAGAACGTGGCATATTCAGCCGAGCTACAGCAGAGGCGGATCTACCTGAGCGGCGAGAAGGTGGACACGCTTGGGGAACCAACCCATGCAGTGAGATTATCCTTCGACCCCGGCAGTTCTGTAATCTTACAGAAGTAGTGTGTCGTGGAGATGATAGTACGGACGACTTGAAGCGGAAGATTAGGCTTGCAACAATCCTTGGTACTTTCCAATCAACCTTTACTTCTTTCCGATATCTCAGTAAGCGTTGGCAGTCTAACTGTGAAGAGGAACGGTTACTTGGTGTATCACTCACTGGTATACAAGATTGTAAATTGCTTAGTATGGGTACACTCCAAATTACTCTAGATGATTTACTAGAAAATTTGAAAGCCTATTCGATTAATGTAAATTCACGATGGGCAACGGAACTCGGTATACAAAGATCAGCTGCAATCACCTGCGTTAAGCCATCAGGAACTGTCAGCCAGCTAACTAATTCGAGTAGCGGTATCCACCCAAGATACGCACCGTACTATGTACGCAGAGTTCGACAGTCCAAGTCTGACCCTCTTAGTCAAGCTCTTATAGATGCAGGAGTACCACATGAAACTGACGTTACAAACGAAAGTACATGGGTCTTTACATTTCCACAAGCTTCTCCTGAAGGGAGTGTGTGCGTTAGCGATGTAGCAGCAATTTCACAACTGAAACACTGGAAGATATTCGATAAATCCTACTGTGAACATAAGCCCTCTGTTAGTATATACGTACGAGAGGACGAGTGGCTGGCGGTGGGAGCATGGGTATTCTGTAACTTCGATGCTATATCAGGAGTATCTTTTTTCCCAGTAGATGAACACACCTACCGACAAGCTCCATATCAGGCAATCGAGAAGGAGGAATGGGAAGGTCTTATGGCAGAGTTTCCAGATGAAATAGATTGGAATGTAAATGAAGAAATAGATAGCACTACATCTAGCCAAGAGCTAGCGTGTGCAGGAGGTGCTTGTGAATTATGAGGAGAAGTTATAATGCCACTGTATGATTTCAGATGTGAACACTGCGCTCATACTTTTGAACATAGATGTAAGTACCGAGAATTAAAAGACTTTCCACCAGCATGTCCTAAATGTACATCCAACTTTACGAAACGAGTATGGTTGTCAGCACCATCATCGGACAGAGCTAAAGACCCGTACGATTATTTGGATGGGCCAATCCCAGATGCCAAGAGAATTTTCTCTGGGCCTAAAGTCAGTAGTAAAACACGTTAGGAGGTACGACAATGAATAGTAGTGAAGCCGACGCTGTTGGTGCAAGAGGTCTATTAAATCTTGAAAGTACTACAGCTGCCGAATTTCTTCAGCTTATATTTGGTATGCTGGAGGCTACCGGATTAGATGGTACAGGAACAGTAATTGAATTTGAAGATATAGATGGTCTTGCTAAATCTGTGTGGATAGAGATATGGAACGATGATCTTGAAATACAGTAGTCTCTCGACAGACGCTCAGTTGGTCCGACGGGTTCAGAAGGGCGACAAGGGGGCGTTCGACTTGTTAGTATTGAAATACCAGTACAAGATTACCAAGTTGATAACGCGATATATACGAGATCCAGATCAGGCTTTGGATATTACACAGGAAACTTTTCTCAAAGCTTATCGGGCACAGCCACGGTTTCGTGGCTACAGCTCGTTCTATACGTGGCTCTACCGGATCGCTGTTAATACAGCCAAGAACTATTTGACTGCTACTAAGAGACGACCACTAGATCTAGAGTTAAACCTACAAGAGCCTGAGCAATATGATCTCCATGCGAAACTAAAGGAGACAGATACACCAGAAGGGCTGACACTTAGTAAGGAATTACACGCTACTCTCAAGGAAGCAATAGAGGCTCTGCCGGAAGCTCTTCGTAAGGCACTACTGCTACGTGAACTCGATGGTATGAGTTACGAAGAGATAATGCAGACGATGAATTGTCCGGCAGGGACCGTACGATCAAGGATCTACAGAGCTAGGAACGCTATAGACAAAAAGATTGGGAGCTATTATGAATGGTAAACGAGCACGTAGAATACGTAGAGGTATACAGTACAAAAAAAGCCCGGACCATTTAGTGGAACCGGGCGGACTACGAGAAGAGGATGGTAAATTGTACTTTAAGTTTGCTAAAAATGACCATGCGAATCAGTATCGCTGGTGGAAGAAGGGAGTAGCATGTGGTAAGATTGCACCTGAGCTAGTAAACCACCTAGGACATCGACAAGCACCTCATCATCAGACAACTCAGGATGGCCTGAATAGTGGAGAAGAAAATGAGTAACCTCGTGCCAATAAGTGTGGAGTACAACATCACGAGTGCATCCGGTGGGGAAGAGACGCACCGTATTAGTGCCAAAGTCGCTGTCTCCGAACTTCCCCACATCACTAGCATGTTCAATCACTACTTTGATCTTATGTCCGAGGAGATTGAAGCTATGAGGCAGTCCTAGCTCAGCATGAGTCCAACGCTTCATCGTGGGCTTTGATTCTTTCTTCAAGGAGTCTTGCGTATTCTTTAAGGGCGAGGTCGTTAATGGTAAACTTCCAGAGAACCCCTCTTTCGACTGATTGCTGCTCATCTACTGTAATCTCCACCAGAATAGGACGTTCTGGTAAACAAAGGGGTGGTTCTGGTGGGACGGTTGCACAGCCGCTACCAATCATTAGGGTTGCTAAGACTATCAACCCCTTTAAACTTTTCATTAGCTTTCTCCAATTCTTTGAGCGCATCTAGCTCACGGTCACGGTATTCTTCCTTGACCTCTCTTTCCCTTTCTCTTATAATTTTATCTTGTAATACACGGGCAGCTAGCGTGTCACGCTCATACTCTAAGCGCACAACCTTGCCTTTGACATATTGTAGACGCACAAAGAAGCCGAGAACTGCCAACAGAACAGTCCCGGCTGCATAGAGTTTAGCTTTGAACCCAAGCCAACTCACTCATCACCCCTCAATAGAGCAGTAGATGTAATAGAACGTAGGAATAAGTTGGATATACCTATACCAAATACCACCCACGGGTAAACTTCAGCAGGTATGAAATCATATAATCCTACTATCAACTTAGCCAGTCCATCTGTAAATACAACAGCTGTACTGATAAGATTAAACCACACCGTTTTTGATTTATACCACGGCTTACTGGTCGTTGTTGTTTTGTCCATCAGTACCCGGACCCTGTGCAGGATCGCTTCCATCTGTTGTGCCCTCTGATCCAAAAGCTTTCACTTTATTTTTGACCCGATCTACCAACAGGTAGAGTACTGCTACAAATAATGCAAATACAATAATATCCATCTTAATCTTCCTCGTCTTTATTGACGTTATCAAACCAATCGTAGAGCTTACTGGCGATGTATATACAACCCACAATAATACTCACAGTCTGTGCTAAAGCGTCGATGATTGGTTGTAGTTCTACAAACCAAGCCCAACCCGATAGACCTAGGCTAGTCATCGCTGTCATATCTGATTTCAAACCCTCTATCCTCATCTGTCGCCTGTTTCCATCTGTTTAGCTAGCGTCCTTGCTCGTTGACCAACTTGACTAGCCCATTTTGAGTCCAGCATTTGTACTGCTGCCTCTTTCCAATCACCATCTCTAATAGCAAGAAGCATTTTCTTGAAACTTGCTGTACGTGATGGTCCCATATTATATACCATTTCGACAAGAACATCTTTCCTAACGTCACTCAGTAATTCATACTCAGGGAAACGAGTTGCTGCTCGTTGTGCTTCTTCAACACCTTTCTTAAGCCATGTATCTCCAAGCTCCTTGTCAATACAAAGCTCTTGTAAGTTCGTGCCGTATCCAATAGTCCAGATACCTTCGCTATCTTGATAAGCCTTATCACGCCACCCTTCATGCCGACGGATACTAGCCATCAATTCACTCAAAAGCCGCTCCTACTGGACTGTCAGCAATTGCTTTACTAACATCATCTAGGAAGGGTGTACTACCCATACGTGCTCCGCTAGCTGTTGTAGGTATCTCTTTAAAATCTTTTAGTTCAAAGATTTCTCGGTAAGCTTTATCCATACTCTGTGCCAGCCGTGCTCTAATCTCTCCAGCATTATTCCAGTAACGCTGGAAAGCCATCTCTCTCATATGTTCTGGACCATTCTGTATGACACTAGTAATCTGCTCCTCAGTAGCCAGCCCGTTCTCCACTAGTTCGCTGAACAAAGTACGTATACGGCTCATGTGCTGCCGCCTTTGGGAAGTAGCAGCCTGTAATAAGTCCTCGGCAGGTGATCCAAATTCATCCATGAGCCTTACCATTTCCCTAGCACTCGCTACTGCCGGGCGCATTGCCTCCTTAAACCTTGCCGAACCGAGCTGGCCTATATACCCGTGGACATCAGATAAAACTTCTCTGATAGCATCGTGACTATCCCACGAAAGTCTGTCACGATGGAAGTCTTCCGGATCTAAAGCACCTTCTTGAAACTTACGAATCAGCTTCTGGTCACGTACTGAATCCGACCAATCATCTATCAACTTCGTGTATTTGTCAGGGTTGGAGCCAAAGGCCAGTCCTTCTATATTATCAGTCATGTGCTGCACTTCGTGTAAGATAGTACTTCTGATCCAAGCTAAGTCCTTCTCATATACCCTGATCTCCATAGTATTTGGATCAAACGAACCCCCAGTTTCGGGGCTACCAAGAGAAATACTCTGATCCTTATGCCGTCTTGCTGTTATAAAGATACGATGATTACGCATCTGAGGATAGGCTACAAACAGCTCAGAATCGTCTATTATATCTGCCATACGGAATTCTATGGCGTGTAAACCGGGATTGTCAGGAACCTTGAAGTCAAGATATTGCGGATCTTCTAGGTTTGAAAGATTCATTTTGAGATCTCTATCTACCTTCCAGTATTTCCAACCGTCAGGACCATCGTCATACATCCCAGTTTTACGGAATACATCTAATGGATCGTCGCCCTTAGCTATCATTTTCTTAGCGTCTTCAAGTATGTCCATCTTACCAAGGTTACGTATACCTAGCATCGCCATACTACCAGCCTTGACGATTTCAGCAGGACCGGGAGCCAGTAGATCCATAAGCAGCTGTCCTCTTTCCATAGGACGTACACCTGTCTTCTCGCGCAACCTCTCTGTAGTAAACGGTACTTCAGGACGACGAGCTGCCATTAAATAAGCAAGCACATTACCACCCATTTGCAGTAAATCACCAACTCCACCTGCTACAGTAACACCGACATTAGCTATGTCTTCACCAATAGAACGTCGATCTCCCCTGAACTGGTTATAAAGCATTTCTGCTCTTTGTTCTTCGTCTGACCCACTAGAAGCCATTTCTACTAAAGGCTGTTGAGCAATAGCAGACATAGCCTCACGCTCATGCTGTCTATCCAGACTATTAAGTTCTGCCCAATCAGCAGGATTATAGCCACGGTCAACTACTTCACCGTCGATAACGTCTGTCTCTGGTAGTGGTGTGGGTTGCTCAGCCATTAGTTTCCTTCTTCGTTACCGGAATTGTACCCTATGTTCACTGGTCGATCACCAACCATAGATGTCTCAGGAAGTTCTGACCACCTTATGGGGTTATGATCTTCAAATGACGGTCGTTCTACAAACAAGGCATTGTAACCCCCCGAAGTCATATTTTTATTGTTACTATCCCAAGCTCTGATATAGTTAGGTCTAGCAGCAACTTCGGATCTCATAAATGCTATATTAGCTTCGTACTTTAACAGACGAGTTACCCGTTTCTCTAAGTCTCTAGCAGCTGCGTTAATTCTAGTTCTGTAAGATTCAGGTGTATCTGAACTAAAAGCACTAAGCCCCGCGTACGGACTAGGACGAGTTACACCCGGAGGCAGTTCTACCTTTTCATGAGCGCGTTTTCCTGCGTCAGGTGCTACAACTACACTAACTGTACCGTTATCTAGTTCGCTTAGATCAAATCTAATTACATCCCTTAGCTGCAATCTTCCATATGATACGTCCATCAGAGCTGCTGTATTTTTTCTACGGTTGGTTATATCTAGCTTATTCCTCATAGCATATTTACTAGTATTATATTGATAGAGAGACTCGCCTAAACTTCTTATAGCCAGCTGCTCATCTTCAGCCAATGGACGAGAACGAGCTGCTATAGTTTGATTAGCAATAATATCACCAGAGTAGTTTAGTTCAAGCTGATCCATTGTACTAGATTCATAGTTCTCACCGTACTGCAACTCGGAGATATGATTGGCTTCACTGTTATAGGCATCAAAGAACTCTGGCATAATAGGTTCGTTTGGCTTACTAAGGTTAGCATTGAAAATGGGCCTATAGTGAACAGAGGATGTGATATCAGTTACAGCACCACTTGCTCTACCGCTTGGGTCGTTAGGATTACCTCTGTAATATTCAGGATTGTAAGGGTCAGTAATCTCACGATCTCTACGTGCCCTTCCTAATACATCGTCGGGATCATCACCGCTTCTTATACGTCTCCAACTATCACCGAATGCGTGGTTCCTTGCTAATGTCCCATCAACAGTATGGATAATGACCTGTCCAAGATCATCAGCAAATTCTGTCATATCTAAATCCAGTACATCAGCAGCATCTGTAAGAGACTTTATATTTGCTACATCAAAAGACAGTTCCTCTGTAGCTGGATTTTTTTTTCGCCAGTAATGCTTTCGCACAAGTGTTTGCATCTGCTGGTTTTCCATAAGATCGGGTCTTGTATTTACATTCTCAGCAAGAGCGATGTAATCTGCTATGTAGTTGTCAGCATCATCGATTTTAGCCAGTGCACTTGCACCTAGATCACCACTAGCCTCTGCTGATTGTCTTATCTTTTGTCTTAGACGGTCTAGCCTAGCTTGCTCAATAATTAATTGAGATGTAAATTCTTGTTTACCAGTAGCTTCCCATTGAGCTACTAGATCGTAATCTGCTTGAGTAGCTCCATCCGTAGCGATCCTATTTTGAGCGTTTGCTACGTCCTGTAGTGTCTCGAAATAAGGTTCTACTTTTCTGTTTACCGTATTATAAGAACCAGTCACGATATTATCAAGTCTAGGAAGATGTTCTACAAACTCAGCAGCACTAGCATCTTCAATCATGCCCAGTTCCCATTCAACTGCGTTCGCTTCATTTTCTTGCTGCTGTTTAACAGAGAATTCTTGCGCCCAAGCAGCACTACCAAATTCAATAGTAGGGTCCATGCCATACCCACCGTCCGCTATACTATCATAAGACTTGCCATGTATAATCTCTATATTATCTTCAGCAAATTTAGCATTCGTTTGATTTGCTTGGTCCTGCAAACCTAACATTTGCAACTCAGGATTAAAGTTAGTCCAATCACTAAACTCATTAATCAATCGTTGACGTAGCTGTGGATGGTTATGAGCTGTTTGTAAAGCTTGGTTAAGAGCAACCTTACCAGCAGTTGCAATACGTGTTCGTAATGCTCCAGAGGTTTGTTGCGACTGTGTTTTATAACGAGCAATATTTTCATACACTCGTTTTGCATCGTCAGATAAGTGGGCAGGAGGCTCGGTCTCGACAGCAGTACTAGCAATAGTATCTGTTGATACACCACTCTCACTTAGATTACCAAGTGTCTCGCGTAGTCCTCCAGTTACTTTGCTTTGAAGGCTTTTGTCTACTTCACTGGTTACGATATCAGTTATACCGGTCATAGCCTCCCCTAATTCTGCTAGAGAATTCTTATCTCCCTCAACATAACCCTTATCTGTTTGTTGAAAACCCGGTACACCTAAATCGGCCATTATTAATTACTCCTTTCTACCCGTTGTTCTAGCGTTTCGCGCATTTCAAGTTCTTGTGGAATTCTACGTTGTAGTAAATCTTGATACATTTCAATCAGTTGGTCTACGTCACCCGGTCTAGCTCCACGTATATTTCTCATCTTCTCAAGAGCCGTCAGCATTTCTGGATTAAGAGAACCTTGCTTCATTTTAGTTACTAGCTTGTCCATTAAAGATGTACCGTCTTCACCTATACTGTTGAAGACTCTTTGACGGAACTCGTTTCTACGGCCTTCTGGTATTTCATCATCCCACATACCTATAACAATACTCAGTATTGAATTCATAGATTCTGTTGTTAATTCATTATTATAATGAAGTAGCAGATGTCTATTAATCTGACTAGAAGTTATCTTTACTAGATTATTAAACTCAGCTGCAGGTCCGTACCCTATTCTCTGCTGATGATAGTAAGCAACTTCTGCATTTGTTTGTATACCACCAATCAATCTAGCATAGACAGCATTCCGTGTTGGAACAAGATCTATAGGCTCACCTGCTGAGGTAAAGTACCTATCATATTGTCGCATAAGCCTAGCCTTCTGGAAGTCAGTGAGCTGTGGAATAAAACCCTCTAGTACAGCTCTTCCTATCTCTTGGACTTTTTCAATAGCTGTACGGTCAGTAAGTCCTTTTCCAGCCTTTTGTGCGTATGATAGTTGTTGTGTAATATCACCGTAAATACTACCGGCGGGGCCAAACATAGCTTCCCCTGCTGTCTGCAAAGATATCTCAGTAAGATCTCTATAATGTTGCTCAAGATCTGGACCCGGAGCAAGAAAAGAAAGATCCAAATCTTGCCAATCAGCAATGGTACTCTCACCAATTGCATTCATTACATTCTCAAAAAGACCCTCTGCCAATACGTCACGGACAGTACTATCAGTACCCGGTATTACCTCATTTTCCGTCCACTCCAGACCTGAATCCCGAAGTACTGTTGAGACGAAAAATCCATATCCTGTAAAGTCTGCTCCGTACATTGCAGTATTAGCCGCCCATATTTTAGCAGCCTGTGTCCGTGTAATAGCGGGATTCAAACCCATAAGAGCCATAGCTGATTTATGCTGGAAGGACAGGAACTGTGTAGCTAAGGATAGTAGCCCTGTTTGATAAGCCATACTATTAGGTCTAATCATAGCAAGAGCTAGGTTACTACTATCTATTCTAATGTTAAGCCAATCTTGTTCGTTCAACTTCAAAAGACTATCAACATTATTCTCCTTCATGTATTTACGCAAACCTACCATATAGGATACCGTAATGTTATTAGTTTCACCCTTAGTAAAACCTGTTCCTAAAGTATCCATCACAGCATTTGCAGCTTTCTTACTACCATAAAGAGCTAAGTCCGCTGGATTACCCGGATTCGGAGTAGCTACGGCACGATCAGAAGTTAATCTAATCTGTCCACCTGTCATATCATGGGCATCAACAATATCTACTAGACCAGACCGTTCAAACTGTTTAATCAGTTGACGGAACTCTTTTTGTGTTAAGCCCATAGCAGCTGCCCGTTTAGGTATTGAAATAGGTAGATCTCCTGCACCACGGAGTGCTGCGACACTAAGCTGCATAATTTGAGAATCTACTGCCCACCTACCAGAAGCAATGTAGGCAGGATCAACACCCATAAGAAACATAGGCTGTGCTGACTGCATAATATACTGGCGGATAGGGCGCATACGCATGAATAGCGTAAAGGCTACTGATCTAGCGGTCTTCAACGGGTCAGTAGTCTGTGCCCATTTTTGAAAACCTTTCCATACAGGATGTCCCTTACCCTTGAAGTAAGCTTCGGCAGACTCAGCGAAGTGTAGTAACCCTTTACGTACCATCGGTGTAATAGGATTATTAGTACCTTCAATAAGACGGAAGTACCTGATATACTGAAGAGCATCACTGAGATTCTTCTTTTCATCAGGAACTGCTGTATTTCTAAGCCTTTGTCTAAGGTCTGCTTCGATTTGCTGTAAAGGCTTACCTTTATGTAACTGATCTAGATTAAGTTTCCTACCGTATTCTTCGTCAAAAGCCTTTTTCGCTATTCGTAGTGAGTCCTTACCAGTTACCTCACGAGCTACACCTCGTATACCCATTTCAAGAGCAATAGACTGGTCTTGTAAATGAGCACGATTACCGGTTACTGATGGTAGTGCGTCAAAGTTCCTATCATCATAAAATAAACGCCCTTCGCGTTGAAAAACTTCCTTCTGTAAGAGAGAAGATTCAGCTTGTTCAAGATTTCTAGCACGTACCGTTTGGAATGTAGGGGCGTTCGCTTCTCCATACCGATTATTCACAGCTTTAGTAGCTCTAGCAACAAACTTTTGAGCTTCATAATGACTACCAGCTGTACGAATTGCCGTAGGTAGTATATCACCTTTCTTAGCTTGCTTACCATCTAGTGTAGCATTCTTTTCAATTTTAACTACGTAGTATGGGTCGTCGTAAAAACGGAAGTGATAACCGGGGTGGTACTTCAATGGGTTACTAGATAGATTTCCTACACGATATGCTTCAGGATCTAAAAGCACTCTAGTTACTTTAGTCCGTTCATTAACTGTAGCTACAGGTACGTCTAGCTTAAGAACAGTTCCACCATTAACATACAATTCCTGTATCTGATTTGCATCAAGACGTACTTCTTGTCCTGTCACTGGATCAAGAAATGTTCCCGGTGTTAAACCATCATCTCCAACTTGTAAGGGCTTACCATGATATGTAGCCATGCTGTTATCAAATGGGCGAGCTGTTTTGAAACCAGCACCAAGCCACTCTCTATACTGTCTACGATTCAACATCTCGTACATAGTATCGTACGTAATTCTTAGAGATTCATAACCTGCTAGCTGTTTGTCAGTTACCTCAAGGCTCCCTCGTATCTCATGTATATGAGGTGCCCTATTAAAATTCTTACCGTATTCTTCAGCCCACTCAAAGACATTATCTACTACTCTCTTATCAGCAATTCCTAGAGCACTATAAGTTTTACCAAGCGTTTGCAGCAAAGTTACTGCACGTTCTTCATCAAAGGTAGCACTTGCAAACTGATTATAGAAGTCACTACTAAACTTAGCATTAGGAGTAAAAGCCCAACGAAATAAAGATTGAGATATTGTACCACTACCAAAATGTTGCTTATCGAACGGATGAAATGCTCGTTCCTGTGTATATCTAAGAAAGTACTCGTCTCCAATAAGCTCGCCTACACGAGTAGAAGGGACAGTTCCCTCTCCAAGAGTAAGTTCCTCTAGTTGTTTAGGTGTAAACTGTACTGGCTCTAGTGTACCGCTATCGCCTATACGTACTATCTCTAGATGACGCAGCTCGGGATCTAATTCTAATGCCTCAATAGCTGCATCTTCAAAGGAGTCAAAACCTTTATTTGGAGTCTCACCAAAAATAGCTTTAATGCGAAAGCCTTCATTGTTATCAAGGATCTCAATAGTACTCATACGAGTATAAGTAGCAGCTCCAGCAGCCTCATCAAGTATTTTTAGTTCTTCTTCAATAGCATTGAACATTTCTTTTGATGACAGGAAGTTAGGCCGGGTACTTGCCACACGTATTGCTTCAGATCTAGCCCATTCTATTGTTGGACGAGAACCATCAGGTAAGTACTCTATATCATCAGCTAGTGGAGCAGGCTTTGGTAGAAGGGGTTCTGAACTAGCTTCAACCTCAAACTTAGCAGCTATAGCCTCTTCTTGTAGCATCTCAGTTAGAGCTTGTGTTTGTTCACTATTACGCATAGTGCCAGCAACTTGCCTAGCTTTAACACCATCAGCGGCTTGGAACGCTGCACGTACTACCGCTTTACCACCGACCTTACCAAGAATCATTGCTCCGAATAAAGCCTCAAAACCGAGTTCTGCATTACCTAACCACAAGTCTATATTATCCTGTGGATTACCCTGTTTCATTACTTCATCATTAAATACAGCAGTCCAAAACTCCATAGCATTGTAGTCTGTAATGATAGGTCCAAGTACAGGATGAGCTTGCGCCTCCATAAGAGCCTCACCAATCTCCCTGATTGTACGTTCGTACTCATCAGGTTCAAGCGATACTAAATGTTCACGCATTCTAGCTCGTATAGAACCGGGAAGCAATCGTTCCGTAAAAGACAATTCTACATCAGCAACGTCTGCCATCATATTACCAAGGCCGAGTCGCGTAGCTACGTTCCATATGGGAATGAAATCTTGAACAGCAACTTCAGCAGCCATATCTCCAAAATTAGACCATCCATGTGCTGCTGCAACTTCGTTGACTCGTTGATTACCTTTAGCTAGTTGACGTTCACGAGTAATCTTACCTAGTTCTATTACAGTAGACATTGGTAGTTCGCTGTAGTGTTGATTGACAATATCTACAGGCATTGACGCACCGCCTTCAACACGCATAGCTTGAAATAGCAGGTCGTCGTAAGGAGTCAACCTTTGATAAGGTAGCAGATTCATCGCCCAACGAATAGACTCTACTTTAGTATCAAGTGAAAGCTCGTCGTTATTGACAATAGAACTAATTTTGGACTCACTATCTAGTTCCAGTATTCTTTCCATAACAGCATCCATGACTAGACCGTCCCTCTCATAGAAGTCAAATCTTTCTTGGAAATCCTGTTCCCCACCATTAAAATACTGTTCTTCAAGAGCACGATTAGCAGCAGCATTCTTAGAAGTCTTTACCACTTTTTCCGCAGTAGGAAATACAGAAGGAGCTGCTGGCATAGGATCTTCAAATACTGACTTCGGCATAGAACCGGTTTCTTTTTGGCTATTAAAATAGGGCATCTATTATCCTAAATGTACTTACTTGCCAGATCTGCTACTAGACCAGCCGATTTAGCCACCTGACCACTGAAACCTGCTTGACCAGCTGATGTGGCACTGCTTGCTTCAAGTCCGTAGGCACGTTGGTCAAGATCAATCTTCTGCTCTTGTTCTACCATACCTGTAGTAAACTGTGTTCTTTGAGAAGTTAATTGTCCTTGTACACCGGAAGAACCTAGTCCAGCTCCAGTCAAAGCTCCCGCAGATAAAGCATCTCCTTGGGCTGCAAGAAATTTATTCATATAAGCCCTTGACTGCTGGAAGTTTGCCATCTGTTGGGTCTTCCTCCGAAGGCGTGCTGCTTGTCGTGCCTTGTCTTTTGCTTTGTCTTTACCAAGGTACCCGGCAACCTTACCAATACCTTGAACTACTTTAACACCTTTTTTAATTTTACCGGCGTTGGTTGCAAGCGTAGCTAGGAATGGAAGAATCATTATTTTTTCCTCGTTATTTTGTAATTTATAGTAAAGCCTAGAAGATGGCTGTCCTTAGCAGTAGCTCCGTCAAAACGCATTGACAAAACTCTTCCACGCCCCCTGACTTTATTACGGGTAGCGAGCACTGGATAACCGTCAACATCAGATGTAGCAAGAGGAGTGAAACTACGTACTCTACGATACGTTTCCACTTGCTTACCAATTTTTCCACTAACACCGTAGTTATTATCTGACGCATCCCAATTCTCCTGAGATGAAGGTGATGATGGGTTGTTCCATTGTGTCGCTTCGGTCCAATCCCAAAAAGGTGTCATTAAAGTAGAACCAGTATTATTTTCTGTCCAGTTACCACCACCAGCATCAGTCCATCCTGTGCCCGTCCGCTTATTATATACATGAATAACTGGTGCTTGTTTCCTACGCTGGAAACCAGCTGAACTATCCCACCCTGTTACTAGGTATGGAAGTGGAGATTCGCTACCATTAAAGTCTTGATAAGCAGTCTGATTCATATCACAGGTATCTACAGTTGTAGTTGTCAGCTGTGCTTGAAACTTCATCTTCTGGTTTGAATCCGAACTATCAGCGTCGGAGATAGCAACCATAGTAATAATACCAGCAGCTGATCCATAGTTAAAGCCTAATCTGTACCAACCCTCATTCTTAAAATCATAAACTAAAGCTTTATCATAGGTGTGGGCAAGTGTAGCACTCTCACGATAGAGGACGTATAGCCTCTTCTTGGCATCATCGTACGCAGTCTGAATCTTAGCTTGGTTAGCAGCAGTAATAGCATTCCAAGTAGGCTCCAATACAAAAGCAGCCATGTTAGTTTCTTCTAACTGACCAGTGTACTGATTAGGAGAAAGGATACTAACACCTTTTGGTCCAGTATAAATAGTAGCACTATCAAATTGACATACAGACATAGCAGAGGTACATCCTGAATCTGTAATTTGTCGTACGCTATAACTATTAGCAGTAAAGCCACTACGACCACCACTAATCTCCCAAACTCCCTTAGTAGTAAATACCAGCATAGCATTACGCACAGCCCTAAGCTGCTTAACTACACCCATATTTGGAATTACAATAGTACCGCCATCGTCAGCCTGTAGCTGATTAATGTTTTCATCAGTAGGATCTGCTTTTTGGGCACAACTACCAAATGAAATGGGTGTTAATGATACCTGTGAAAAGAATATTGTGTCAGCCCACTGTTGGTCATCAATCCCTGCATACCATATACGACCAGCGAAAGCTGTACAAGCTTTAGGACCAACAGTTAGTGTAGTACCATCGGCTTTACCGATAGGATCATTACCATCTATCTGACCATCAGTGGCTGTATCTTGCCACGAGTCCCAATCTGTTATAGAAGGTATATAAAAACGTAGAGTGTTAGCGTCAGTAGCCGTTACTTTTCCTATACCCGATGGATTACCAGTACCACTCTCAACTATCCAGTTACGGTTCATTTCCTCCCAACCATCCTCACCAGATGACCCTTGAAGATTGAAAGTCCAAGCTTGTCCTGATATACTAAAAGTCTCTGTAGCTGAATAGCCATGACTAGCTACAGTAATATCTAAATAAGTATTAGATGAAGGGCTTCCAGCAAAGTCCCCTCCTGCAAAAGAAAGGGCTACCGATGCAGTACCTCTTGTGCCGCCTAGATACCCATATGTAGTATCTAGTGGATCTAAAAGAATAGCACCCTGTGGGGCATCTGAGCTACCAAATAATTCCGCTGCCATCTTAGTGTGGTCGAAGCTTCGTGTTCCACCAGAAGTTTCTTGGTTAGCACTAACTGCTGCTCGCTTATACCCGAAATACGGTATTTGATTCTTTGCAGGCCACTTAGATTGTCCTGTCTTATATGCGTCTTTATCAGTGTCCTTCCATCCTCTGTTAAGAAGATTGTAACGTACTTGGTGTGGACAAGCAGCCGTAGTATCGTGAAAATCTACAGCTCTACCATCGTCTACCCCTTCAAAATCTCTTGCCAGTAGTTGTATATTTATAGAAGTTATATTATCACTTGAATCTACAGAGACATAAAAAGGATGCAGATACTTATGTGTAACAATAAGATAGCCACGGTGAATAGCAAATGAACAAGGTTCACCACCCACCGTGGCTGCTGAAGTAGCTGAAGCTACTTTTCTAACTGACGAACTAAGGTCTACAGTATCAGTTAAGTATGTAGTACTAACGGTTGTAGTATCGTCAGTAAAGTACAGCGTATATCCAATCTGATGGACAAGCAGATTTTTAGCTGGATTGCCTCCAGCAGATTCCCATTTGAAGCTTCTATTAACTTGTCCAGCAGCAATGGTTTCTACAGTTTTTGTAGAACCTCCACTTTCTTCAGTTAGACCTCTACGCCTACGGCGGCTCCCGTCACTCTCAATCGTATAGTTTAACTCATCCGACGTATACTCGTCTGGAAAGGTAATCTCGTTTGAGACTGTGTTCAAGCCTTTACGTAGTGTGAAGTACTTACGTTCACGCTGCACTTCTGGCATTATTATTCCTCAGTAGTAGCGATGGTATTGCCCAATGCCTCTTTGATTTCAGGTGGAAGTTCTGCCAGTGATTCTTCCGCTGACTTCTTCTTCGTAGCCTGCTTCTTAGCTTCAGTGCGAGCTTTAGCTGGAGCCTTTTTCTGGGCTTCATCTGCTTTATCCCAAGCTCGATTCAAGAACAGATTGATTTGCTCCTGAAGCATGGTGGGCTTTGTCCATCGTCCCTTAAATTCGTCGGGTATCTCGGTCGCTTGATTATACGGATTTGGTCGTGCTTCGTAAAGGGCCGATCCCTTAATGTGAAAAATCTCCCACTTCTTACCTGTGGGGTCAATACTATTTTCTATGTTTACGTGTCGGTCAAGATTAAACGTTTCACTCATGGTCTGAGTACTCCTTATTTTCTCCCATAATCGGGAGTACGTCGCTGTAATTTACGACGGTTCTTGGCGGCAATATGCCGTTGTCGCTGCGCTCTCACTTCTGAGTTACGCTGCCTCTTATCAATTTCCTTAGTCGTCCCGTCTTTATACAGGTCGAAGAACATAGCCCGACTCCTGTTACGCAGGAGAGACATTAAGTTCTGGGGAAGATCAGGAACACTAGCGTTAGCGATAGTAAGAGTCGGACGCTGTGTACCATAGGCCAGAGATTTAGCTGCTACTAAGGCAGTAGTATCTAATGAATCTAGCCAACTATCAAATACGATATTATCATAGCCATCTATAAATGACCAGTAGGTTGGGTGTTTATCATTTCGGATATTCAAAGAATGGCTATTAACAGCCATTGTTACAGTATTACTATCAGACTCTCGTAAATTTACAGAAAGTTCTATAAATTCATGGGGAGGTAAGTAAGTTACTTGTTCGTATTCTGGAGCACCCCCTGATGTAAGACGTTTGTCGTACTTAATCCACTCGATGTCATAGAAGCCTTCCGGTCTAGTCATTTGAGCAGGAGTAGTATCTGATGTAGCTGTTAGTCTTTTTATTGTTTTATGATGTTCCAGATCCATCTGATCGGCAATCATCAGAAACTCTTGCTTGATAATAGTAGCTAATTGTTCAGACTCTACCGTATCACCGATGGAGTTAATCTCATCGCCGTCTCCATCCGAAAGGATGTCTTGGACCATCTCTAGTAAAGTTTCTTTTGCCATGTGAGTTCCTTAATAAAAAGGTTTCCCCCTCCGAAGAGGGGGAACCTAAGCCGATTACTGAGCTGTAGCGTACACAACTTCTAAGATAGCCTCACCAGCAGTGAAAGCAGCTGTTTCGTAAGAAGCAGCAACTTTAACACCACCAGTAGTAGCTACAACAGTTTTAACGTCAGCACCGTCACAAGCAATCGAATCGCCAATAGCGTCGATAGCTGTGAGAGCGATATCTGCGTCAATACCGTCAGCGTCAACTGCTGCACCATCTTTGTCATAAAGACCAAGATCCAGCGTAGCAGAGCCACCAGAAGTGAACGCTTCGATAACTGTCAGCGTAGCCGACAGAATCGTAGCACCATTCGGAACTACCGGAGCGCCTACAATCTGATCACCAGTGGTTGATACAGTATCAGCCAGATCTTCACCACGGAATCGCAGTACGACCTTTTCGGTCGGACCATCATCCGCGTGTTTGTGTGAACCAGATGTAAGAGCCGTACGAGTACCGAAACCTACAGCCAAGCCGTCAGAGTTTGACCAAACACTACTTCTAGCCATGATTATTCTCCTTATACTTGATCAGTGTCTGACAGAACGCAGACAAGGTTTTCGGGACGGTAGACCTTCAGGCCGTAACGAGACGTAGTAACGTATTCTTCACGCTGTTTGTCTTTATTGTAGTCGGAATCGACTTCCGGCATCTGCCTCATCGCACCCATGAATGGGAGGATATCGGTAGAAGCGGCAGACATGAAGACGTTTGCTACACCAGCAGCAGTCGTAAGACTGCCGATGTTTTCGTTAGCGGTCGGCAGGTAGTTAGATACAAAAACGTCGAAACCGAAGATGTTCTTAACGAACTGCATATCGGAACCGATGCCTGTCTCAACAATACCTTCCCAACGGGGGTTATTAGAAATGTTGGTAATGTTAGAAATCGTGTTGATTTCATACTCTACCGACGGGTCAACAATAGCGATCAAGCTAGAACCCGGTACGTTAGCCTTTTTGAGGCTGTACAGAGCTTTAGCGAAGTCCGCTACTGCCATCGTTTCGTTCGTGCCAGTAGCAACGAAGCGATGATCCGCACCGTTGATCTGGTTGGCGTTAGCTGCCGTCTGTCCACCAGAAGCACCGCCTGCTGCGAGAGCAAGGATGTCGGTCTCAAGACGCTCGCCAAGAGCACGAGCTTGTGAAGGAACGAAAGACGATTCCAGTTGAGCAGAATAGAAAGCGTCCTGTCGGTTCTTCTTCGTGATGTAATGAGCTGCACTCACATATTCCGTAATAGAGAATGTGAACTCACCAGTGTCAAGTGCGTCGTAGACGATATCAGTATCTTCTACGTAGTCACGCAATGTTGACTCACCAATGGAAGGGATGGTGAACTGATCGCCATCGGGAAATTCCGACAGCCAGTTTACCCAGCCCTGTGCATTGAGGTCGTCTTGCAAGACTTCCTTTAGCTGGTTCGCCCAGATCTCACTACGGACAAGGAGGGCAGAACTTGTTGTTGTCATTGCCATGTTTTACTTTCTCCAAAAAGTAGATAAGATTAGGAATAGAACTTGTCACCTAATGCTTCTCTAGCTCGCAACATGCCCAACTGTATAGATTTATCATTGATGAACTTGCGTCCACCCATAGATCTACGTTGGTCGTCATACCATGACTTAGTTTTATGTCCGTCAACCTCTGAGACTGTATCGGACGTAAACCCGTCAGCATTGGCATGTGGCAGGTCACTAGCAGATGCACCAGATGACTGCTTTTGGATACCTTCACCTATCAAGTTAGCAAAGCCGGTAGGCGTTTCTTCGCTCAGTGACCATAGCGTTTCAGGAATCATCCCAAGGGACGCCGCCTTATCTGCTATGAACGCATCTATTGCGCTCTCGTCACCGTCTAGTCTATCTAGCACAAGCTTCTTCGCATCGGCACGGTTCAATGAACGGGTCCGTTCAGAGTCCCTTCGCTCGATAGTTTCAGTAATCCTACGTTGAAGATCCTCGTCACTCAAGGGGTCATTGGTGATTTCAGAATCTTTATTTTGGGCTTTGATAGCATCCATCACATCCATGATGGTAGTCCGACTACTTTGCTCCTTACGGAGATCAGCGTTCTCACTCTTCAGGGTATCGATGAATGAGTCTGCTTCAAGTCTAGACTTCGCCAGTTCTTCCAGAGTGGCGTACTTCTTACCCGAACCTACGAGTGCTGCTACCAGCGACTCGTTGTTTGAACCTTGGTCTTGGTTCTCTTCAGACATTGGTCATGTCTCCTTTAATCAATTTAAGATATCGCCGTAATGCTTTACGCTCGGCAGCAGCGGCGATGGTCTCTCGCTCCCAAGCTGGATTTGCAAAGTCTTCCGATACTTCGTAAGTCTTAGCGATATCCTCTTTAATAATTCTTGCTAACCTCTCTCGTACTATAGAGCTGTTGCGTATAATCTGTTCAGTTTCAGCAGCTTGTTCTTTAGAGAGTTTAGGATCGCCCGGAACCCGATCTTCTTTGAACCATCGGGAATTAAGTTTACGATCACTCATCTAATAACTTCGTCAATTAAGTATCCTGTATATGTTCCTGCGATACTTACATCAGAACCTGTAACAGTACCCTGTACTCTTATTTCTTCTTTTTCTGATACCTGAAGCATTAGTTCTGCCGTTACTTGAGTCTGATAACAATCGGTACTGTAGCGTGTACGCCACGCTGACTCTCCACCAGTCTCTTTAGTTTGAATTCTAAATGTTAGATCAGCAGTTCCCATTCTACCTGATACAACATTAAATTCTGTAATAAATAGCGTTTTACCCGCAGGTACTGTGTCCATTAACTGAAGTGTTTGTCCTTCTCCTGCTTCGATAGTTGCTTGTACATCCCCACCAATCGACATAGAAATAGTACCAACATTTACCTCGTTAGAACCAGCAGTAAGATTGTAAGCTCGTGAAACTCTTAAGAACTCTTTTGTGGTATTTACAGTAGAAGTACCGTCCATTGTTACCGTTTCACTGCTCTCTGCATAGTCCTCATCCAGACCCTCTATTTGAACTGTCCGTGCTCCAGTACCAGCTGCGTCATCAGCAGCACTATCAGATACTACTGCTACAACAGATGCTGATGTAGGTAGCGTACGCACTCCACCGTGCATCCACACATCTTCTATACCAGTATCAATATCTGGGTTACGCCCAAATTTACGTGTGTACTGCCACCCTCGATAAGCACCTAGTTTAACCATTGCTCTGGGTTCTTGCAATGGTATTAGGTTTGGATCTACGGGTACTGCTCTACTAGCCATTATAATTCTCCTGCTGCCATAGCTTCTTCTTCCACATCAGCCATCTCATTAAATACTTGTTGTCTACCTGATAGCTCTTCAGCTACACTCTGTTGGGCTTGCGTAGCAATACTCTGTGTTTCCTGTGACTCAGCGACTCTGATATTGTCAGCCACCAGATCAAACTTACCAAGTCCCAGAAGCTCTTCTGCAAGCTCAGCCATCTTCTTACCAGAGATGTGAGTACTAACAGCCGGGTCAGCGTAGATAGCAGAGCTAGCGAGTCCCATCAGATTCTGCATGATCTGTGCTTGTCTACTAAAGTGACGAGCACCGATAGGACGAAGCTTACCCTTTTTAGTCAGCTGCTCCGGTCCAATCTTTAGGAACTCTTCTACACCAAAATCTTGGTCAACTGACTTTACCAGCTCTATGCTAGTTATATTTTCTCTGGCTGCTGACAACATCTGATTCAGTAACGGTTCAATAAACATCTCTTCAAAGTGCTGAATCTTCTGTTGGAAGATACGACCAGCAGCATTCTCCAGTGCTTGAACCTCAAAGGCAGTCTTCTCACCCGGTGTACGAATACCCATAGCCTGTCTAGGTGCTCCTGCCAGCTCTTCCATGTTCTGCATCAAACGGTCCATCTGGAAGTCAGCATTCAAAGCAGTAGCATCTGGACGGAGTACCTGAACATCTGCATCAACATCAAGGAAGATCCGTTCATCCGGCCCCCACTCAAAGTCTTCAGCTTGACCTCGCACTACCACGATGGGGTGTGCAATCTGATCGAATACGTCAGCCTTCAAGTTCTCAAGATGATCCAGACGATACTGCATACCTACTAGATTTGCTAGAGGAGACATAGACCAGAGATTGTCTGGGCGATCACGCCAACCAACGTGTTCCTTATTGGAACGTCCAATCCAAGTCTTAATAGGCTCGTCATATACTGTATACTTACGATCTACTACGATAATACGTCGATTCGTTTTAACCTCTCCCGTTTCCGTCGAGAAGGTATCGCCTTCATACTCCAGTACTTCAATCATACCGGATGACATGTAAGAGCGCATATTGCCAAAACCATCTACAATGAGACCTTCGGCTTTATCCATATCGGAGTCTCCGTAGTTTGATAGTTCATTACGAAGACGTACACATTTTTCGACGGCAGTATGTGCCCACTCATAACCGGGGATATTCTCGGCTGCGTACTTAAGCGTTCCAGCAGAAACCAAGGTTCGAGTAACTTTACCTGAATCTTTGAAACTGGAAGATGTCAGATCGAACTGGATATCGTATGGACTGATGCGCTGTAGCTTTGGTCCTATATAAGTATTATAACTCATACCGTCAGGATTTGTGTGGCTATCAGACAGGTATGTTACTTCACCAAAGGCGTTTCCTGCATCAATGTAGTCAAGGAGCAACTGTGAAACAGTCTCCTTGAAATCCGACTCACGGATCTTTTGTTTTATGTAGGCTTCAATAGTGCGAGCCGTTTCACGGTCTACACCAGCTTGACTCTCCGCTTCCCACTTAAACCAATCGTCGTGAGGAAATAAAGCAGCCATGTAGTTAGCATGGAGATTATCTCGGATCTGACAGATCTTAGGGATAGATGTTTTATTCTTCCACGGAAGCTGAGAGTTTGTAGTCTTAGTCGTATCCGTCTGAAAGATATAGTTTCGTAACTCTTTCGTTTCAGCTCGGATAGTAGCACTATTATTACGCCAGTCCGTATACCGCTGAGATACGAAGGCAGCGATATGATCGCCACTATCCAAAAGGTTTCTTATTTCTTGAACTGCTTTTGCAACTCTCGGCATTACATTATTCCTCCGAATCTGCTATGTGTTACCACCTTCCTGTCTCTACTATGCAGTCGCATACTATTGATTGGAGGTTTTAGGATACCACACACAGATTCAAAGGCATCCTTTATGTCATCGTTTGGCGGATTATACATTATGAGTTCCTGCTCTAGATCTTCGCAGTGCCCACCTCTATAGTGCCATATTGTATAGTTTTCGTATCGTGGCTTTAGAGTAGCGTGTATACGCTCCTGTTTTGTGCCCATGTTTCTGGTTGGTCTATAATCTTCGACCGATAGTCCCAGCCCTTCTCTACGAATCTCATCTTTGATGTGCTCAGCAATCACTGCTTGCCCACCAACAACTTCAGCTCTCATCTTTTTAAAACCCCACTTTATGTGGGCATCCAGAACCATCTGGAAGTAGTCACTAACTTTATTAGTGCGTGTACGTTTAACATCAAGTACGTAGATATAACCGTCTGCGTCTATACCTACAACTACTAAGGCTGTGTAATCAGCTGTAGCTTTAAGGCTAAACGCAAAGTCTATCGCAGCGAAGACGTTTAGAATCTTACCGTTGTAAAACCAACGGCCATTCTCATACTTGAGATACTTCCGATCATAATGCTGGAAAAGACTAGGGTCGATAGCAGCTTCGCCGGGGTCGTTCGGGTTATTATAATACTGAGAGTAAAACTGTGTTCTATCTAAGTACTTAGCCCGTTTCTGCGACAAGATCTGAGTATTGAAACCAAACCAGCGACCATCGCCTCGTTGCATTCTCGGCCAAAGGAACTCCCCTGTTGCATCGCCCATGTTCTCAACTTCTTTCTGCCATATTTCATAGACTGGCTTGGACTCGATCACCTCCCCGTCTTTATTGTAGACCTCTTCATTTACGGCCATTAATGTACCGTACAGATCACGGGGGTGATAGCGAGTACCGACAATCCACTCCTTCGCGTCTGTGGTTTCGATACTAGCTAGTAGTGAGTACTGTCTTTCAACTTTCTCACGACCTTCCCTTGTATAGGCATTCTCATTTACAACAACGTCGTCAAGCACTGCTATATTACAGTGTAGACCTGTAATAGAAGTAGTCAGTCCAGCGGTGAATACCGTTGAGTCTCTGACCCCTTCTGCTAACCGTTTTGGGTGGTCAACCTGAATCTCAGAGTTAGTCCACTTAGCTCGCTTACCTTCGTCTATGTGAACCATCTCAGACCAGTACTTACGATACCTAGCAGACGTTAAGATGTCTTTGACAAACTGTAACTGTTTCTCTGCTAAACCAGATGTAGCACTGATATACAAGATAGTTACTGCCGGATTGCGTGTAATCTCCCACGCAACCCGGTAAGCAACCATAGTACTTTTCTGGTGGTCACGAGGCAGAAGAACCATCTGATGCTCTGCTGCTTCGGGACGACACCACCACTTGATAAGATCTTCGTGGCACTGCCCTAGCACACGGTGCGGGGCAATGAGTCGGATAAAAGTCAGCAAGTCTTCTTCTGCTGCCTGACGAATTTGGTCCTTCGTCAAGATTATCTCCTTCCTAAGCGTAGACCTAGTGGCTTGCGATGTCTATCAGATTTACCAGTAGAAGCTGTGGTAGGAAAGCCGGGGGCTTCTTGCCATACCCCATCAGCCCAACAAGTCTGGTTCCAAACTCCTACTTGCCAAACGCCTGAGCGACTAAGGCTCATTATACATCAAACGGTGTTCCGTCACCGTCTCCAGTAATAGTAACATCGTTAATACTCTGGATATTAGCGTCTACCTGATTAGTTACCGTAAAGGCCAGCTTATCTGTTTGTACCTTAACAGCGTCAACTACTGTATCGATAGTATTTATTTTACCGTCCAGCGTAGTGCCCGTGTCTGTAAGAACGGCTGCTGTGTCAGCTTTAACTGCTGCAATATCTGCTGCGAAGCTTGCGCCTGCTGGTGAACCAAGAGTTGCTGTATCTACGAGTATAGCGTCTACATTAGAGTCAACAGTTGTGATAGTGCCCGGAATTGTTGTGCCGGTATCTACAAGTACTGCATCTACGTTAGTGTCGATTGTATCGAGCTTACCATCAAGTGTACTACCTGTATCAACAAGGATAGCATCAATGTCATTTTTAACCTGCTCGCCAAATGTACCGGAAGAGGTGTGGCCTGTAGTAGACTCATCCCATACAGCATCAGCTACAGCCGCTGCCGTAGGTGCTGCTGAGATTTCATCAATGTCTGCCGGATAGATATCATACACTGACGTATTATCTGGAGCCGTAGCCCAAGTACCGATAATCGTAGCTACCCTTGTAGAACCTACGTAGTCTCCAATAGCTTTAGCCTGTTTAAGCCCTGTGCCTGAAGCGATGTGTACTAACTGACCATTATAGTAGTCGTCAGTAGCCACAGCTCCACTTGCAAGTGTAATCGTAGTAGATGAACCAGCTTGTGCTGTGTCACTATGTGATGTAGCAGGTGAACCTGTCCAAGCAGCATCTCCACGATCACGCAGAGCTTCAAGTGAATCTGTACCAGAACTAAACGTAGAACCTTGTATATCGTTAAGTTTAGTATCCAAGGTAGTACCTGTGTCTACCAGAATGGCATCTACCACAGTATCAATAGCATCTATCTTAGTTTCAAGATCAGCACTAGCTGCGTAGAGAGTTTCGTAAATGCCTTCTTCTATTACTTGGAATTCATGTCTTACTGGTAGTGCTCCTGATTCATGCACCGCCAATACTAAAGTACCTATGGTGTCGGTATCAGTAGCATCTAGTTCACAATTGTAGTACCCAAGTTCATCATGTGCAGCAGATGTACTGTCATTCTTTTGCGCCATATTCTGTGCGTTCTTAGATAGCCTAACATCGGCTTGCGAAATAGTTAAACCAGTTTCAGCAGTCTTGCCATCAGTTTCATCCACAAACGGTCCTATGAGTACATCTACCGCTGTGGACTGTTTGAGTATTAGTGCCATTATACAGCTCCTATTTGTTTTCTATGGTGGTGAATTACGGGGATGGAAGTGCTACTTGCTGCTACAAGCTCGATATAAACGCCAGCATTTTCATCGGGACTGCTCCACGTTACCGTGACAGCTGTTGGCGCAGCACTCATATGTTCTGCTACATAGATAGCTTGGTCGTTGTTATTGTTCTGACCACCACCTGTATCAGCGTCGTGCAACTCTGTAAAGCTAGCATTATTAGAAGCTGTAGAAGCATTCGCACCAATTGCTCCGCAGCCTATTAAGAGACCGTTGCCTGAAGAACCAGCACTGGAAAATACCGTAGTAGTATCACTACCTCCGGTATTAGATACTGTCTCTAGACTATTAGTAGCATCCCCCAAAGATGAAGTAACTACGCCTGAGTAGTTTATCATTGCTGCCCAAGAGCATGGAGGACTGCCGGGAGATTCCCAGTTAATAAAAGTTGATTTACTAGAACCAGCGGTAGGACTAATCAGACCGTGACAAAAGACACGAGCATCACCAGAACCTTGCTCTCCAGTATCTGCTATTTGTGTTAATTGAACACCATTCCACGTAGGCGATGAACCAGACATCTCTGTGTTCCCGCGTACTCCGGCTATCATAATTAGCAGATCAGTTCCTGCTGGTACGGTGTGATTAAATGTCGGCTGGTCCGTACTGGCACTATCCACATATAATGTACCGTTACCGTTGTTTGTTACTGCCATTTATGTATCCTTATGAGATCTTCCAGACTACAGCTTCTAGTGGGCCAAGTGTATAATCAACAGAGGTGTCAACAACGGAGCCATTATTTTTAATACGATCCCGTAGCATCCAATCAACTGTAGAAAGTGTATAATTACTTAGTCCGTTATCGTTATCATCTGGGTGTGCTTGTGCTGGCCCCCAGTTAAAACCATCCCAGACGCTAGGTCGCAGTGCTTGAAGTTTGCTAGTAATATTTGTATTAACGTAACTAGCTGGATCATAGTGTGTAAGTGTATACCCAGAGTCTAATACTCCATCGGTTACTAACTGTGCAAAGTCTGTTGGTGTTATTAGATCTTCTGGTTCTCTTGCCGTAAAGCCACCAGAAAGGTGCGTTGGAGCATATTCGTTATAGCCGTTTGGTCTCGCTACGTTTACAGCAATTAGCCAGTCACCGATACGACGGAGATAAATGTGACGATCACCGTCGGTCAAATCGCCTGAACCACCCGTCGCCCACTTATACGAACCTTTAGGATGTCCGTGAGTACCATTACCTCCACCTGCTGGGTTATATGTCCCCAAAGGAGCTGGATCTGATGAATTGCTGTCTAGATCAATAAAGTGTTCTTCTAGTAGACAAGGGAACTGTGTAGAGTCGCCCTGTCGAATATACAGAAAACAATCTGGTACCATAAGCTGTAAAGCCCAGTAGAACCGTGCAAAAGAAGCGTCAATTTCAGCAAGAGTAGACCAATCCAAGTGACCAGTAACGTCAATCTCTAGCATTGCGCCTCGTGGTTTATCTTCCATCCAACCACCTTGATTAGGTCGAATGCAATTAGAGGACCAGTGTACTGCCTTCATTCCACGAGCAATGTTAGTATTTGAGCAGTCATAGTAACCGACGGTATGGTCGTCGTCAGGCTTAAACTTAAAGTTGCCGTGAACAGATTCGTTATGTCCTATGTCCCACATACTATCATAGGCACTTGGATGCGGCAAGCCATTACTACGCTTAACGGTGTTAGACGAGCTAAAGGCGTTACCAGAACGCATTGAGTTCGTACCGTTTGCAGCAAGAGTACCTGCACTAATCTCGTCAAAGTGCTCTTTAACTGCTGCTGCATGTGCAAACGATTCTACTGTATAACGATCTTCATTAACGCCGTTTGCATTATGGTCGGCATTAGAATGTCCTGATGCTTGGTTATTTAAGCAGTACTTCCAGCCAGCTTCCGGTTCATGTATCTGGTCATCGTGCGCGTAGCGGTCATCTAATTCCTTTAGATAAAGATCTGCTTTACCGCCACTTGCTGATTTATATCCTATAACATGGAACCCGATAAAACCTCGTAATCCGGTTGGCGGATAAAACCAAAGAGCGTGTACGTCATCTGTCGCACCGTACGAACTGTCCTGTGATAAGCTGCCGGTAGTAGGAAATTCTGGATCTTCGTTAATACGAACCTGTATAGGCTGTTTAGGTTTACTTGTCTTGTTCTCTAGAATTGAATGAACAGTACCCGAAACTTTTACTTTCCGTAGCGAAGCTCCTGACTTAGGTGTGTTAATGTCAATACCGTCATACCAGAATATCATATAGTCGGCAGTACTGCCGCTGCCCATACCAAAGCCTGATAAGTCTGTGCCACAAAGACAGTCAATTGCCACATCAGATAGGTAACGGCGCATCTGTGGATTGGTTACGCGGTATTGCCACCCAGCCTGCTTTGCCTTATTCGTAGTCGAAGACTGACTGTTTGTCTGGAGCAAGTCATTATCTGTACCATCAATACTTAGCATACAATCTTTACGGTCAATGTTATCCGTAGACTGAGCGTACAAAGTATATGGCCCCCATTTGTTTGATGCTTTCGTTAAATAGCCCGGTACATTATTCATCGGGGCTTGGTGGAGCATCAGCAAACAAAGAGGATTAATATGGTGGATGTGGTCAAACTCTTCTATCCACCTAGCGCGTGAGGTCGGTTGGAACAAATCTCGCGGCTGAAATAACATCGAATTAACTGTGCGGACAAATAAATAAACTTGTTTTGCTGGGTCATGCAAAAAGTTAGAAGCAGAGTTCTGTACACCACCTGATATATTACGCTTTAGTGGGAACGTGCCCGGTGCTTCTGCTGTCCTAACCTCTACTGAGAACTCACCAGATGTTGTCTGAAGCGAGCCGTCATCTGCTGTTAGGGTATGCCCTGCTGACAGAGCAGCTGGTCCTAAACCGTCGTACGTTAAGTTAGGAGCAGTCCACGCTAATCCTTGAGGAAGTGTGCCATTCAATGTCAGCGTTAATGGGTTGCCGTCTGGGTCAGACACATGCTGGCTCATATCATAGGAGCCTGCCGTACCTTCTATAAATAAAGGTGTTGGCAGACTTTCTATGACTGGCGGAAGGTTTGGGTCTCCTTCGTCTCGTATATCAGCTAGGGTAGTCCCTTGACTAGTTAAACCCGTAGACATCTTACGAAACCACAAGCAGATTCGGCACAGACACCTCAAGGCTAGTCCATAAGGGACATTGTTAGGACTCCATCGGAGCCTACCCGAATAGCGGCCAAGTGGGTCGCGCTGGTCGGGATTGTCATATACTCTACACCTGATGTAAATAGATGATCGTTTGTATCAGCAGTAACACTTGATGTGCCAAATACAATGTAGCAGTCTACAGTACAGGCTACTCGTATGATATCCCCCGGACTTGAGTTCGTAGGGATAGCTGCTCTAGCAGAACTAGAGGCTACTGATATATTAGTGGGGTCTCCATTAAAAGACAGAACCTGAATAGGTTCACCACCCTGAGTTGTTGGTACGTTAATCTTGATAGACATTATTTCTTCCTACGTTACTCCACTAGTCCTATGAGTTTAGCGTCCTCTTTGAGAGAACGCTCTTCTTCGATTTCCTGTTTCTTAGTTGCTTCTTTCTCAGCTTTAGACGGGCGGCCCCTTTTGTTTTTGGTTTTCTCCCCGTACACATCGTGCAGCCATTTGGTTGCTTGGAGACCTTGCGGAGTGCCTGCACCATTCGTCGCAGCATCTTTCATCTCCTCGTATCTTTCTGAGGCCATCCTAGCCTTAAGCTCTTCTCGCCACTCTGATGCCTGTTCCAAGAACCACGGACGCTCTGTAAGCTTCTTCCAGTGCTCCCACGAACCAAGCAGCCTCAAGGCCACTTGATATTCTGTGGGATCTGCTATCTCCATGTACTTCTGATACATGGATACGCAGCCTTCATGTTCGTACTTCTTCAGCGTGAAGACCGGCGTATACCGGGGGTGGCGGCTCTCCCAGAATAAGGACTGGGTTCGGAACCTACCCTGATCGTCCTTGAGAGCGGCGAAACCACCCCTAGTTTTATCCATCGTCACGCCATTGTCTTCTACCCCTACGGGGTAGGTCAAGGGATCTCCTTCGTATTCTTCTGCGGCTATTCCCACGGTGGTCTCCTGTGAAATTGGTGCCCAGTCGAGGAATCGAACCCCGGACCTTCGCATTACAAGTGCGCTGCTCTACCGGCTGAGCTAACCGGGCGATGCCGGTGTCTCATTAGGATTACTTGATGAGAGGGGCGTAGCCCCATATAGTTGTATAATATCAACCATATTACATTCCCATGCAACCCACACCTCGTCTTGGCGAGGCCGACCCCTTGGGAGGTCGAGCCTCTAGCAGTAGGGTTATTTCATAACCCCCTGCGGGTTATTTAGACAATGAAAAACAGAAAAAGTTCCATTTAATTTTAAGGAATCACAGAATTTCTCCGAGATAATTTTTAGGTGGGTTTCACTTCGCAGGCTCCGCCCCGTGTCCCCAGCCCCTCCGGGGCTGAATTATGTCAAGTCGGGGGAGGCCAGAGTACTTACGTACTCTGAATTTTTCTCGTTATGTACGCACGAATCAAGGTCTTAAGACCTTGATTTTAAAGCAGCTTCTCAATGGCTTGTCCCACTGAATAATCCGTTAGGATTATTACCTGCGTGTGCCTGATAACTACCGCGCTGTGCATGTGTGTAATCACCCCGTTAGGGGTGATTCAAGCAGCTGGCTCGGCGTACTCTCCTATAAAAAATAAATCACCCCGAAGGGGTGATTGATTTATTTTTTAGAGGAGAGTAAAATGGCAAAGCGAAATTGGGAAGTGGTAATAGCCGTTTACAACGGCTTCGGTTGGATCGGCAACGAAGTTGCTACTGTACAAGCAGGAACACGAACACAAGCCTTTAGGCTTGTCGACGAGACAATTGCTGGTAACTTCGATACCCGATGGGTATCAGCGGACAGAGGAGAGATCGTCCTCGGCTAGAGCCTAGCTCCCTACGCCTCCTGAGCAAAGCGAAGGAGGCTAGGGGAGCTAGCCACTAAATTTTTCCACCATCAACCATCAAATCGGAGATTTGAAATGAACGACCTGCAAATCAGTCAGCTTGCTGACTCGAACGATGTCTTTGACATCGCTGAAGCCTTCGGCTTCGACATTGGAGTCGTCTACGACGACGTAGCTGGCACTCTCTGGGAGAGAGTGGCAATGGAATACGAAGCTGCCAAAGGCAGCGAGCGAACTGTAGTTGGCTACGGCGATGACCAGTTATCGTGGGTAGGGCGAATGTATACTGACGACCAGCTTGGAAAGCTGGATGGGCCGGGTCGCTATGTTAACTGGGCGGACATGGCTGGCATTCGACCTAAGTCGAATAAGGCACGTACTGCCAAAGGCAGCATGACAAAAAGGCAGCGTAAAGCTGCCCGGAAAGCTGAGCGTAAGGCTAAGAGAGAGGCTGCTAATGCAGCCTCTGATCTAGTCACCGTCGAGGTTCTGGCGTAACAATCACACACATGCGATCCCGCGTCCGCCGGACGAAGTCCTCGCGAAGAGTTCGACGGCTCGGTTCCGCTGCCACAGGGAACCAGCCGTCCCACGATTTCACAACCACGCTCCGCTTAGGGGCAAACAAGTAGAGGCAATGAGAACAATGACCAACTCACGAGTAAGTAACAAGCAGATTCTTGACGCTATCTTAGGTCTGACCGAGGCTATTAGAGGTCAGAACGCAGTCACTTCTGCTCCTGTAATTGACACGCCAGAGGTTCCTTCGGAACCGTCGCAGATCAAGGTATCTAAAGAGTACCTTGGCAATCGTAAGGTTGCAGCTCAGGCACACGCTAATAAGGTCGGCGGTACAGTAGTACTGTATGCCCGTCGTAACCTTAGTGGCGAAACCAAGCTCGCCTTCGCACAAGAGAGCC
>Ga0098061_1000049_pt1 | contig 42950 bp, 48 predicted proteins | sample 22_taG_FD_92579 | JGI IMG/M metagenome (GOLD analysis project Ga0098061, IMG submission 92579) | Marine viral communities from the Subarctic Pacific Ocean - 22_ETSP_OMZ_AT15343 metaG | ecosystem: Environmental > Aquatic > Marine > Oceanic | place: Subarctic Pacific Ocean | collected 2015-01-20
TAACAATTAACAATTAACAAATTATGGCACGAGCTAAAAAAACTCCAATCTTCCAATACGGAATCGAAATCACAACCCCTCACTCAACTTTAATGTACGATCACAACAATCAAGTTTCAGCTATCATGAAGATTAATATTCTGAATGAATGGACTAAAATTTGGAATGCGTTTGTTGGTATAGAGGAGTGGGACTATGATTGGCACACTATTAAAGATATTAAATTTAAATCCTTTGATGTTGAAGCTTTTCAAAAAGCTATTTGCTATTCAGGATTTGGTTCTGGATTCTCTATCTTAGATGTATCAAATGATATTAAAACAACTGTTGAGGATGCTGAAAACTGGAGAATGCATGAGATGTATCAAGAGATGCATGAAGCAGGAATGGTACCAGCTATCGAGCATGAGATGGTTGGCTTTACTAATAACTATAATAAAGATAACGCTACTTATGCAACTTCAAAAGTTGCTTAAGAAGTGTTAATTATATATTTATAATAGGAGGTAGAGTTATGAGTTTTCACAAGCGTTACATTAGTAAAGAGAGTATCTTAGCACAGTATAGTCAATCCGGAATTGATGGTGTTAAAACGCATCTACGAGGGGCAGACGCACTGTTTTACAGTGATATGTTTAGCGGTGTTATAGTAGAGATGTATCATGGTATTAGTGATAGTTATGATATATCAGATGTGTGGAGAGGTATAGAGCAAGAAATATTAAATGAATTACCTAATTAAATATGTATATAAACGGTAAGAAAATATCATTAGATCAACTACAGGTCTTTACTGACAAGCTGTTAGTTTGCTTAATAGAGGATATGTATAAAACTGTAACTACAGAAGGTGTAGATATAATTTTTCCAGATGATGAATACCAACAGAAAAAATTAATTAGGAAGATGCTCGAGTTCTATCAAGAACGAGAAGAGTATGAGAAGTGCGCAGTGTTATTTAAATTACAACCTACTGCATAATTAACAACGTAATCAATTAAATTTATATATATGGCTTACAAAGCAAAAGATGTCGAAAGACCGATGAGTACAGATCGCCCAAAGTTCAACCCTGCAAAATACGGTAAAGTGTGGAACACTATGTCATTTGAACATATGTGGAATCGCGTGCCTGTGGGTGAAGCAAAACAACCAGTAATCGGTAAATTACTTATCGGAGGTAAAGTGGTTGAGTTGACTTTCACTGAGTGTAATAAGTTGATCGAGACTTTAGAGGATGCTAAATATTCCTATAATGTCGGTACCCGATTAGGTAGATCAGATAATGGCTGGAAGATCTAGTAAAAAATAATCTGAAAATAATCATGTAAATAGTTGATTAATTGTAAAATATTCATTATATTATAAATCAATTAATAATTGTTTACATGATTAATAAAGATTAATCTGTAAAAAATAAAAAGGATTAAGTAATATGGAATTAATAGGGATATTTATATTCGGAGCAATCATCGGTAGCCTCACTACCTATTTATGGACTAAAGGTCAAGTTAGTGATCTTATAATACAAAGATCATATCTGAAGAATTATATTAGTGGATTAGAAGATAATGCGAAACAAGCAAAAAGAAAAAAAGGTTACAAGTCTAGCAGACGACCTTCTAAGAAAGGTGGAGCAAGCAGATCAGTTAAAGGATCTAGCAAAGCGTAATCCTGAAGAAGCAAGTCGTGTTAATACTATTATAGATACTTTTATGAACCCAGGCTCTGATATATATCAGAAGCAGAAGGTATATGAAAAGATAGATATAATAACTGCTTTAATAGGTGATAATATTAGTATCGTGAAGCGTAGTGGTACTAGTCACTTTGATTGGACTGAGTATCAGTTAGATAGTAAGTTTGTGTTTAATATAAAGGCAGCTATATCAGCGACTGATATAATTCAAGACGATGATTTAAGATATCTGAATGAAGTTTATAAAAAACATCAGCGATTAAATAAGATTTTCACTGAGAAATAGATATTTATTAATGACCGCTAATACTTTTATTAGCTGCTCTTTTGGACCCGGGTTCGATTCCCGGCATCTCCACTACTAAGTATTATTACAAAATGGGGATGACTGGTATTGACAGAGAGATAAGGATAGAAGGAAGGTTACGTATAACTGGCGAAACAGTTCACATGGCGATGGCTGCTTAACAGAGCACTCTGATCCAACGGTTGGAAGAGCACGCCGTTAAAGCTCTGGAGGTGGTAGGTTAACGTATTAAGAGGTATGCATATGAGTACAATCAGTAACATAGATCCGTTCTGCTTACTAAATGGTAAGATGTATGATCAGTTATTTGACTATACTCAAGAAGAGTTATCAGACTTCCATAAAGCGGTGCACCCTGACATGTTATCAGAAGTATTTGATGTAGTAGAGAAGGAGCATAATTCACTAAAAACATCTACAGATATATCTAATTTACAGGATATAGTTGACTATATCAGTTCTCTCTCACCCACACAGTTAGATTTATTTGGTCAGTATATACAGGGAGACGTTGAGTTAGATACTAAGAGTACTGATACGTATCCATCACCAGTAGTTGAAATATTAGAAGGATATATCGCTATTAGTTCATCTAGTTTACAAGCATTAGATAAGTTTAAAGATCGATTAGTAGGTGGTGACATAACATGGGAGCATAGAATAAAAAAGCATGACGGTGTTACAATACATAGTTATGTATTTAATATAAACGAAGGTAGTATATAAATACAGGTAGGTTTATTACTATTATTATTATTTTAGAAAATATAAATTAATTAAAATCATCTAAGGAGATTACTATGACAACAATCTTGAATGAACGCGTCTTTCCGACGGATCTACTTTTCAGAAACTTTTTCGATAACAACTCTATGTTTGAATCATATGTAGAGAATAAACCAAATTATCCAGTTGATATTAAAATGGGAGATGAATGTCTCTGTTTTGATATTGCATGTGTTGGGTTAAAGAAAAAAGATATTGACATTACAACTGAGGGTAACTTACTTAAAGTTGTATATAAGAAGCCATCTATTGAATCTAATCCATCAGATATCGATGCTTGTGAGTATATACATAAAGGTATTACAAGAAAAAGCTTTGATATGGGATGGAAGATAAGTCCAAAATACGACTTAACTGCTATAGAAGCTCACATGGAGGCTGGGTTATTAACATTAACAATCCCTACATCAGAGGATTGTTTACCAAAAACGGTTATAATTAAGTAATAAAAACCTACCTGTATTTTTAAAAAACGATATATATATTAATATATGAAGAAGTCAATTGAATATTACACTGAATATAAGAACGGTGTTAGGTTTATGGAATGTAAATGCTGCGGCGCAATGAATCAAGTTTGTGAGAATACAACAGGAATTAAATGCGACGTATGTGTTAGAGAAGATTATAATAAACAATTCCCATTTACACCAGCTACTAGATATGTACCAAGTGGTAAGCCTAGAGGTTGGAAATTTATGAAAGAGTACGTGCATAAAGACGGAACAGTTTATCATAGAGGTGTTGAGCAACCTAAATTGAAGGGAACATTAAAACCAACTACAGTAAAGCAAAAGCCAAAGAAACCTAAACTAAGTAAAGGTCAGAAGGCGCAGTTATATAATGAGACATTATCTAAGATTCATAGTCTCAAAAAACAATTATCAAAAGCCAAATTTAAAAAGGATCAACGGCGACTTACATCAGAAATTAAGAAGTTACAGAGAGTTATTAAATAAGTTGTATGTATTAAATTATTTTCTTATATTATAGAATATAATAGGATAGGAGACATAATGAATAAACTTATTTTTGAGCGATGTAATATAGAAGAGATGAATACAGTACGAGAGCCAGTTCGTATTGTTTTTGAACTTGAGTCTAATCTTGAGATTGGAGAGTTTAAAAGATGTTGTAAGCGATTGGCACAAGCAATGGGATACAGTGATGTTAATATCACACGTGAGTTTGGAGTAGATGGAGAGAGAGGTAATCCCGCACAATTAAAATTATTACTAGGTTAGTATGTTAAATGAAAATGAAATAGCCCGTAATTGGGAAAACTTAATGGAAGTAATCGACGTTGAGTTTACAGGTGAGAGGAAGGATTCTTTAATAAAGATGTATAACTTCTTTCAAGATAGAATGATGTTAATGCCGGCTTCTAGTTTCGAGCATTACCATAACTGCTTTGCAGGTGGATATGTTGATCATGTATTACGTGTAATGGATTGCGCTAATGCTGTATATGAAAACTGGCAAGCACTCGGATCAAATTGTACAGGATACACTCGCGAAGAGTTAATGTTTGCTGCTCTTAATCATGATTTAGGTAAGGTAGGTACACAAGAGTTGGAGATGTATAAACCTAATCCATCTGATTGGCATAGAAAAAATCAAGGTAAGATTTATGAGATAAATCCAGCAATACCTTTTATGTCTGTACCAGATCGATCTTTACTACTATTACAAGAGTTCGGTATTAAGTTCACGCAGAATGAGATGATGGGTATTAAGCTACACGATGGTATGTATGATGAAGCTAATAAACCTTACTTCGTAGCATTTAGACCGGAATCAAGAATGAGAATTAATCTACCTATTATACTACATCATGCTGATCATATGGCATCACAGATAGAGTATGAGAATTGGAAGTATTCAGATACAACTGCTGTGGTAGAATCAAAACGTAAGGTTAGGAAGTCGAGTCATAAAACTATTAGTAATTCATCTGAATCAGCGACAGAGTTGTTTAAGGATTTATTCGGAGATAGTAAATGATATTAACAATTATACTATGTGTGGTGACGCTTGTATGTTTACTTGTTATATGGAATTTACTCCGTAAGATAGAGGGTATAGAAGATGCTTATAAAGATGTAACAACTACTAATATAATATTATATGAGTCATTAGAAAATACTTATAAGAAGATGCAGGAAATAGATGATAGAGGTATTTTCGAATCAGATGATGAGACTGGAGCTGTGTTTACGCAATTACGTGATACATTAGAAGTTGCAAGTGTAGCACTACAAGGAGATATGAATGAGTAGATTATCTCCTGTCACAGAGTTTTATGCTAATCTAGAGAAAAAGCGTGAAGAAGAGTTGCAGCGTCAACTACTTACACAGCATGAAGGTGTTAAGCGGAAACGAGGTCGCCCTAGGAAAAATAAGATGTATTTTACACAGGATACGGAGGATGCAATCATCGCATATAATACAGAGTCGGATGATATATTACGCAATAAAGTGTTTAATGAATATATACATCACCCGCTATTTAAAATGACAGAGAGCTTAATACATAGGTATAAGTTTTATCACTTTAATGCACCTACTCAAGATGTTCAATATGAGGTAATAGCCTTTATATTAGAGAAGTTACCTAAGTATACTCAAGGTAAAGGAAAAGCATTTTCTTACTTTAGCATTGTTGCGAAAAATTATCTTATTCAGAATAATTATAAGCATTATAATCGTAAAAAATCCAAAGCACCTATATTAGAAATAGATAATAAACGAAGTGTTGTTAATGAGGTTATACGAGAGGAAACATTATCTGAAACACAGGATTTCTTTCATTTATTTATAACACACTGCACAGATAATATCGATACTATTATTAAGTATAAGAGAGATATACCGATCGCTTATGCTTTATTAGAGATATTTTCAAATTGTCACAATATAGAAACATATAATAAAAAAGCTTTGTATATTATGGTTCGAGAGATGGTAGATGTTAAAACACAATACATTACTCGAGTTGTTAATATATTGAAAGATGAGTATAGTAGATTATACTCAATCTACAAATGTAGATAAATTAGGAGGCTCCTTAACTAGCCAATAATGGCTTAACTAAACAAGAGGAGAAAATTTATGAGAAAGTTAATTTTAACAATTACATTAGCATGTGCGTCATTAATGGCGACACAAGCACAAACAAAAGGTGACTGGTACGTTGGTACTGGTGATGTTGCAAACGTTGCTTGGACTGAGTGGTCAGTAACACCTACAGTTGGATATGCAGTGACAGACGCATTAGTATTAGGAGCATCTGTTTCACAAGTAGCTGACGAATCTATGAATGTAGATGTGAATGTGAGATATTTCTTTAGAGGATATTTCGCATGCCTAGAATCTAACTTAAATTTGGATACTCAGGACATGAGTATCGGTGTTGGTAAAATGTTTACATTACGCGAAGGTGTATATGTAGACCCAAAAATCGTTTATGATACGGAGATGCAAACTACGAACCTAGGTTTAGGGTTCGGGTTTAGATTCTAAGTTTATAATAAGCGAGCTTCCTAATGGGTAATATTGCCCAATAACTAATTTAAAAAGAAGGAGATAATTATGGATTCAGTAATTAAGTATGTTACAGGATTTTTTGGTGGATTAGGTGCTATTTTTATGGCAGCAATTCCAGTAACAATTCTGTGGAACGTCTTAACTGGTGGTACTATATTCGGTATGGATGTGGTTGCTAATCTTACAAATCTCATCAATCGCTTAGGTGAAGGTGGATTTGTTGGACTAGTCGTATTAGTACTGGTTGTATCATTCTTTACGAAGAAATAGTTTTTGAATGATAAGTAATAAAGGAAAAGCGCTATTTATAGCGCTTTTTTTTATTTGTATATTTATATATAAGGAGTAAATATGAGTGAAGAGTCACAAGAAATATTTAAAGGTAAGTCATTTGAAAGCTTATTAGAAGACATATATAATAATTCTAAAAAGAAAGAAGCGCAGATACAAATCTTAATTACAGAATTAAAACCAATGATTAAGAATATTGGAGACGCAATAATTATTGTTCCTTTAATTAAAGATTATATGGAAATTGCTGTAAAGAATGATGAAGCTTTAATTAAAATGGCAGCTATTGTTCAGAAGGCACAGAATAGATCAGTAGGTGGAGAAGGTGGATTGATGTTAACAGAGCAAGAGAAGCGTCAGTTAATGGAAGAAGTAGAGAAAGTAGGTAGTAGTGTCAAAGTACGTAAATAAATATAAATCGAAATCTAGAGTAGATAGAGATCAATCTAGGATAATCGATACACCTGTAGCTAATCCTGTAACTTTAGGATCTGTTATTGATGTTATATCTCAAAACGGGAGGAGTATTGGAGATATTTTAGTTGCTGTAAAAAATGAAGATGGTACATTTACGAATAAAGTTGCCTCATGTATGTCACCACACTTTATATCACTACCATTACCAAACGAACGAGTATCATTAATAAAGGATAGTACAACTGGTAAGTGGTATTATATGACATCATTATCTAACCGTGGATTTGTTAATCACATGGGTAATGCTGCTAAGCGAGTATTTCAGCAAGATACTTCCGACCTGTATCATGGAAAGACGTTTATACCATCCCCCGCTTTACGATCTCTCAACATACATGAAGGTGATACCATCATACAAGGAAGAAGCGGTCAGAGTATTCGCTTTGGAAGTAAATGGGAATCAGTGAATACACCTTGGAATGCAGATAGTGATGAAGGATTACCTATTATAGCAATTCGCTCAGGTGTATCACAAATCGAAAATTTAGATACAGATTTCTCTTCAATATACTTAACATCTGGTCAAACACTACCTATAGTGCTTAAAAGTCAAATACCATCATCATACACAAAGCCGGATCTATATAATGAAAATCAAATTGTTGTAACTAGTGATAGATTGATGCTATATAGTCAAGAAGATAGTATCATACTATCAAGTGCTAAAGATGTTGGTATATCAACTGATAAATGGGCAATAGATGTAACTACCTTAGTAGATCAGCTAACAGAATTATCTACTCTTGTAATTCAGCTATCAGAGCAAGTGTATCAGCAGGGGCTAAATTCTGCTACTTCAACACACATTGGTAACCTAGGTGCACCAACATCTCCACCATCCAATGCACCAAATTTTTCACAGATAGCTACACAAGCGAGTACAATTAAGAGTCAGTTGCAACAAGTTAAAAATAAGTTAGATAATATGAAACAGTAATTATAACTTTCATATATTTATTATATGATACCTGAGGAGGATATATGAAATCAAAACAATTAGCACAGATAATCCGTAAATTAGTGAAAGAAGAAGTGAAGAAGGAGATTCGTAGTTTATTAACAGAGTCTAATAATACACCTACTCCACAGACACGTACTAAATCTAAAAAGTATACACAGAATTCTGCATTAAATGATATACTTAACGAAACAGTTCAGTCAACAAATTACGATACATTGAAGACATTTAATGCATCGGATGCACGAGCAGGATTTACTTCAATGCAGCAAAGTAATCCTATACCCGATAAAGATATTAGCGGTGCACCGATGAATCCGAGTAAAGTAACACCAGATGTAATGAAAGCATTAACACGTGATTATAGAGAACTAGTAAAGAGATTTGATAAATAAGATATGCCAAATAAAAAGATAAATCCGTTAGATTTTAAAGACGATATAGCTATCGGTGTAGGATTACCTATGAATTCTGATGTAGGTGGGTTTAAGTTAAACTATACAACAGAAGATCAGATACATTCTAATCTAAAGAATTTAGTATTGACTATGAAAGGTGAGCGAGTAATGCATCCTACATTTGGATGTGGACTCTATCAAATATTATATGAACCTGCTATAGAGGGGGATTTATCATTAGTAGCATTAGAGGCAGTTAGAGAATCTATTGCAGAATGGATGCCATATGTAACTGTACTAGATGCTGCTGTTACATTTGATAATAATACAGCAAATATATTAATTAGTTATGAAGTTAAAGAATTAGATATTAATAAGATTTTAAGTATGAGTGTTAAGGTGTAATAATGACTAAAGTAACAAAAGACGTAAAGTACATCAATAAAGATTTCTCTGAATTTAGATCAAATCTCGTTGAATTTACTAAAAATTATTTTCCGAAAACATATAATGACTTTAATGAATCATCTCCAGGTATGATGTTCATTGAATTAGCATCTTATGTTGGAGATGTGTTATCGTACTATACAGATTATGCGATGAAAGAGACCATGCTCCAGCATGCACAAGAAACAAAAAATATATATAATATCGCACAGACCTTCGGTTATAAACCAAAATTAGCATCATCAGCTAACGCTAGTGTTGATGTATTTCAACTTATACCTAGTACAGGTACAGGTGCATCATCGAAGCCTGATTATGATTATGCGTTTACCCTCGAAGCAGGAGCACAGCTTAATACATCAAACAATATTATGTTTAGAACATTAGAGCCAGTAGATTTTAATCAATCAAGCTCAGTATCCCCTACAGATGTATCTGTATACCAAATCAATTCAACGACAGGTCAACCAGAAAAGTATTTATTAAAAAAATCAACACCTGTCATTAGCGGTGAGTTGCGAACTAAAACAGTCACGGTAGGTAGTGGAGTTCCGTACTTTAAAGTATTAGTTGATGATGCTAATATAGTAGGTATTCAATCTGTAATAGATAGTGATGGTAATACATGGTATGAAGTTCCATATTTAGCTCAAGATACAATATTCGGTGAGTCTGTAAATACAGAAGCACAGGATCCTAATTTATCAACGGATAAAGTTGTAGCACCATATATATTGAAGTTAATAAAGACGTCGCGTCGATTTATAACACGTGTGACAGAGCATAATAAAATCGAGTTACAGTTTGGTTCTGGAATATCATCAAACCCAGATGAAGAGATAATACCTACACCTACAAATATAGGTTCCCCACTACCTGGTGGTAAAACTAACTTAGATACATCATTCGACCCAGCCAACTTCTTATATACTAATACGTATGGACAGTCACCTCAAAACACTACATTAACTATTACATATATTGTTGGTTATGGTTTGAGTGCTAATGTATCGAGTAAAACGATAACAAATGTAACATCAAAAACAACTACATTTGATGCATCCAAGGACTTAACCGTTATTGCAAAAAACGCAGCTATCGCTTCCCTTGAAGTAAATAATCCGCTACCTGCAACTGGAGGTACTAGTGTTGAATCGTTAGAGGAAATTAAAAATAATGCACTAGCTCATTTTGGTACACAAAATAGGATGGTTACGAAAGAGGATTATATAATACGAGCCTTATCTACTCCTAGCAGGTTTGGTAACATAACTAAAGCGTATATTGCAACAGATGAACAGTTGTCTAGTGATAATATACCTGTAAACAATCCATTAGCAGTCAACATGTATGTACTCGGATATGATAAGAATAAAAACTTAACACCAGTAACTACAAGTACTAAACAAAATCTAAAAACATATCTATCGCAATATAGAATGTTAACAGATGCGATCAATATAAAAGATGGTTATATCGTAAACTTTGGTATTGATTTTGAGATAACATGCTTAGCAAATCAAAACTCACAAGCAGTATTACTAAAATGTGTACAAGCACTTAAAGATAAATTTAGTATAGATAAAATATCATTCAGTACACCTATTATAATAAAAGATATATATTTAGCAATTGCTAATGTACATGGTGTACAATCTGTTATTGATGTACAACTTATAAACTATTACGATGTAGATAGCGGATATTCAGGTAATAGTTATTCATTCGAATCTGCAACTCATAAAGGGGTAATATACCCGTCATTAGACCCATCTGTATTTGAGATAAAGTATCCAGATACAGATATACGAGGTCGCGCAGTGACATATTAAGGTAATGTGATATGATATATTCAATATTTCCATCCAAAGATGCGACATTATATGAGCAGAATGGAGCAATGAACAGTGGTATAGATGAGATACTAGAGTTAACTAAAATAGTGTCTGCATCTAATACACCAAATATATTCAATACACGTATTGCAATAGATTTCGATACTACCGATATATCTGCATCTGTAGCTTCTGGTGAAATAGCAAGTCCATTAGGAGAATCACCGAAATTTTATTTAAAAGTATTTAATGTATCACAAGATCAAGTACCATATGAATATACGCTAGCAGCTATGCCAATATCAGAATCGTGGTCTATGGGGTTAGGTAGATCGACAAACGACCCTGTAACTAAAAATGGTGTTAGCTGGGTATATAAAGATGATTACGTAATAGGGAATGAATGGAGATCAGCTGGTGGCTCTACTTACACATCATCTGAGTTTGTGATAGCACAAACGTTTAATAATACATCCGGTGATATAAATATGGATGTTACATCTATTATAACTGGATCATGGAGCGGTGGTAGTATATCAAACTTAAACAATGGTATATTGATAACACGATCAGGCTCACAAGAGACAGACGGTATAAGGTATGGATCACTAAAGTATTTCTCAAACGAGACGCATACTATATATCCACCTAGATTAGAAGTTAAATGGGATGACTCTAGTTTTAATACAGGGTCCTTAACAGCACTTGACAGTGATAATATAACTATATCTAATACTAATCTACAGAGTGAATATAGCGAACATGCGAAAGTAAGAGTTAAGTTATTAGCTAGAGAATTATATCCTACTAAGACATACACTACAGCTAGTGTATCAGCATCACCTAAATATATACCGTCATCATCATATTATTCGATAATAGATGCATCTACGGATGAGATTATAATACCTTTTGATACATTATATACTAAGATAAGCGTAGATATAAATGGAAATTACTTTAATTTATGGATGAATAGCTTGCTACCGGAACGATTATATAAAATAGGAATTAGAGTAGACCATAGGCAGTACACAAACCAGCAAGAATATTTTACTTGCCCAACCCTCTTTAAGGTTAATAGATAATGGCAACTAGCGGAGCAAATAACGAGGCACAGCAAACTTCCCGTGAATCTGAGACTATAGATACTTCGTATCCATATAACGTTGCAGATGGTTGGGGATCAAATGTGCTATTGCATAATGATAGAGTTATTGTGACTGATGAACCATCATCCCCTACCAACGCTGGTATAGCTCGTAGGTTAAATGAAGCACGTGGAATAGATTATGATATCTTACAAGAACATATTGATGATACTATATATGAGTTAATACCAACACCACCACCATTGCCTAATAAACCACCTGAAAGCGGTAGAGAGCCTGATGGAAGAGGATATTGGGTTAATAAACTTATTGTTGCTAATTGGTATGATATATATGAATCAGGCGGCTCAACTAATCCTGAAAAAGATGTACACGCTGGTTGGACAAGAAGATGGGCTCATGATAGACCTGCAAGATATGGAATAAATCCAAAATATAGATTTTATACAGGCGATAATCCACTTTTTTATATATATAATCCTACAAGCCATTATGACCCAAATTTATCTACAGCTGATGGACATGATGGATGGAAATCAATTTTTCAGCGTGTGTTACCCGATTCAATTATATGGAAGATAAATGGACAAGAAGTGCATAGAGGTAATTATTTACAACTCTTTAATGTAAAAAAAGCTGATGCTGAAAAATTATTAACAGTTGATATTAATAACGCTGCCGGTACATTATCACAAACTATTATGTTTGAGATAAAAGATTCTGATGATTTTGGTGATGAAGAGAGTTTATCTGCAAAATATCAAGGGTTTTTTAGCTATAATCCTACAATAGATTCAAACAGAGGTAAAGCTGAATGGAGAGAAGATCCTAGATATCAACCTAGACGTGTTAAGTTTCAAATACATTGGAATAACTATGGTAATGGTAAAAACAAAAAACGTAACTTTAACGATAGAAAACCATCTATAAAAATTGATGGAGTTCAGATGGTAAATAACCTTGTAGATGAAAACGGTAACCTAATAGACATACCAAACGGTGTTTATGCTGAGCAAGGAAGACTTGATTATGTGGAAGATAAATGGATAAGAAGTGCATATACGTTTTATTTTGAAAAGCCGCCCGGGCCTTTATCATTAGAAATATATACAGACTTTAACATTGTTAAAAGCTGGAAACGAAAAAAACGTAGATTTTATAGAAATTATGAATATACTATTGATTTAGATTCATCTTTAGATGATGTTATAGATTTAGGTATTATTAACGTAGGTAGTGAAGATGGGGATAGATAATGGCTAAGCAAACAAATACAGAGAGCGGTGATAATCCACCAGCTGGATATACTCCTAATCCACCTAATCCGAACTATGTACCTACATCGCCTACTACTAAGGATACACCTGATCCTGATCCAACAGCATATGTAGATGGTAATAGTATTGTATACCTAAGTAACGATATACATAACGACATGCGATATGCACCATTACAGCGCGCAGCTAATAATCAAGACCTAGACTACGTTTTATTTGAAGCATTTAGTAGAAATAAAAAAATTGGATCAGTCACTGTTAATATCACTGATCCAGTATTGACAATAACTAATTCGAGTTTAGATTTAAATTTAGTATCTATTATTCGAGATAAGTTAGGTCTAGGAAATGGGCAGTATGACATACGCGTATGTATGTATAGAAATTATGTATATACTCAAGATTCAGAAACAAATGAAATTCTTGAAACTGGTACAGTTCAGATAGAAGAGATATCATCAACTCGTCATGAAATTAGAGTAAAGCCTACACTACAAAAATTCAATAATTCTATTGCTGAATGGGGTGATACGTCACCTAAGCAGAGTGATTTTGATTATGATGTAATATGGCCAGCTATACTAAAAAATACATCGCAAAATATATCACTAATTTCAACAAATTGGCAGAGTATTGAGTTTGATGATGAAGTAGGTCTAGACCATGTAGTATTTAGATTAGTAGATCCACTCCCTAAGAGTGTTAAGGTTGGTAATAAACTACAAATAACACGAGATTTAATATCACCGTATAGTATTCCTGTTATAGTTGACTTCGAAGTAGATTTATTCAGTGAATTTACACAACTACGAGGTCCACATTTTAAAGCTATTGATGTTAAAGATAAGCCTTCTAGATCAACAATGTTTGAGACTTGGGATAGCATCATTGGCTCTGATTCAGCAACAAGTCAGCGAGTTATTGATAAGTATATAAGCGGATCTGATGACTCGGAACTAAGTATTGATTACCGATCATACGATAACTTTGTACATTTTAGCTCCGCAGCTGAGCGCTTAAAAAACTTTAAGTATAAGCTAGAGTTGATAGAGCAATATACATCGCAGTCTGGAGTTGTTACTACTGTACAAGCAGGATTAGATGAAACTGAAGCGACTGGTTCAGCTGAATTTATTCAAAATAAAGCAATGTATGATTCAAAGCGAGATGGTGTAATAAGCGGGTTTGATGGGTATGAGAAATATTTATACTATGAATCACATTCTACGGAAACTAATACGTATGGGACATTCCCAGCTGCTACATGGCCAAAGCATACATCTGAAAAGCCATATACTCAAATGCACACCACTGGTTCAGAAGCTGTTACATGGTATAACTCACAACTAACATCTGCATCACTACATGATGATACAAACATTAGTATACTACGTAATACAATACCATTACATATTTTACAAGATTCCAATAGCGATAGTTATGTGCTATTTGTAGATATGATTGGACAACATTTTGATACACTCTATAATTATATATCACATATAACATCAGTTACAGATAGAGGAGAGTCTATCTATACTGGTATGAGTAAGGATTTAATATATGACACTGCTAAGTCATTTGGCTGGAATCTACAATCTGGATTTGATACCAGTAAGCTATGGGAATACGCATTAGGTACAGATGAAACTGGAAGCTACAACTCAGGTACCACATATGTTACGAAAGAGTCATATTCACATGAAGATATTGAGAAGCAAACCTGGAAACGTATTGTAAATAACATCCCATATCTCCTTAAAACTAAAGGTACAGCTCGTGGTATAAAAGCATTACTCAATACCTATGGTATACCAAATACTATACTACAAATACAGGAGTACGGTGGTCCAACTCCTGTGAGAGTAGCAGATGCACGACGTGAAATTGAAAAATTCTCATATGCATTAGACTTCTCTGGATCGAGCCATATTAGTACAACTCATACAAAAGTAGATGCTGATAAAGAGGGTACATCGTTTACGAAAACTTCAACTAATCGATACCCATCGATGTATGAATTTAGGTTTGATACACACACAACACAAAGTATGCATTTAGTATCTACTGAAGCAACATCGAGTGATGGTGTAGATGGTGACGGCTTTAGTAGATTTGAAGTTATATTAGAACACTCTAGTTCCGCATCTGCTACATCTAGTTACTGTAATTATGGTAGATTAGTATTTAAGCTCAATAATACATCATCAACTGTAATATCAACAGACTATGCTCCATTTTACGATAATGATTGGTGGAATGTATCATTCGGTACTAAAGACTATGTAGACGGCCCAACCGATACAGGTCTTACCACGTTTGAGATTCGTTATGCTAAAATTGGTGAACACGCTGATAGTATAACACATACCGGGTCTGCAACCGCTATACCAGCTGGTGTACCATATGCATTAAGCTATAATGCAGCTTGGGGTAATGCAGGAAACATGCTATGGGGAGGTACGGGATCAGGGTATAGTAATGCTACGTACAACCCATTCACAGGTTCAATGCAAGAAATTCGAGGTTGGGCAGAATATATAGGTGATAGTGCTTTCCACCAACATGCCTTATCACCAATATCAATAGTAGGTGATACAGTACAAATGGGATATAATGATTTAATTATGAGACACCCATTAGGTACTGATAATCGAACATATAATCACTCAACTACAACTGTATTACAGCCAACATCATCACTACCTAATGTTAATAATAGATTACCGTTCACTTCTGGTGAAGATACTGACGCAACATTTGTAGGCTGGCCTGACTCTACACCGTATAGTAATAAATCAGAAACATATTACGTTAGTGTACCAACAGGTATCGGTCCGAGAGCCCATGATAATAAAATACGAATTGAAAGTAACAGTTTGGAAGGAACGAGTTTAGCTCATGATATGAGTTTTGAAACATCACCATTTGACACAAACGCTTTAGATACAGATGATATTTCTATTGCTCTATCACCTCAAGATCAGATTGATATGGATATTGCAATGCAATTCGGCGGATTCTCTCTAGATGATTACATCGGTGACCCTCGCGATAGATTCAAAGGAGAATACAGATCACTACGTGATACGAAAAATTTATACTTTAAAAAATACGATAACAAGTATAATATATGGGCTTTCATACGATTATTAGGATTCTTTAACACTGGAATATTTAAGCAGATTGAATCACTACTTCCTGCTCGAGCCGATGCAACTGTTGGTGTAGTGATACGACCTACTATACTAGAGAGGGTAAAGATTAAGACTGATGTATCTATGTCTTTCGAAGATATGTATCATACAGGCAGTATTGGATCTAGTGTAACAGTAGTAGGAAGTAATATATCACAATCATTCAATAATACAGATTTCTTAATACATACTACTACAATCAACACGGGAGTTAGAGCTAGTAACCCTACGTATGATATATATAGACAGGGTAGTGAGTATCAATACGGAAACTACACTGGCTCTAGCGTACAACCATTTGTGTCAGGTAGTAATGATGCACAAAGAAACTTAGGTACATTTAGTGGATCATTATCAGGATCACATCCACAATATATGTATTCCAGAGGCCTTGAGAACCTTATAGTATACGGCTGTAGAATGACTTCACCGGATTTTAATGAATCGAGTCCTGATACAATAGATGGTGCACCTGTGGTAGAGTTTATATTAACAAATCCAAATAGGTTAACCGTAAGTAGTCCATCAGCTATGTCCCCTACACAACGAGGGGGTAATCAGTCAGGTGGACCAATATCTGAAATAACAGTAAGATAATTTTAAAAATGTATATTTATAATATATAACGAAACATGGAGTAACAGAATGGGATATTTAGATAATAGTAGTGTAACAGTTGATGCTGTATTAACAAAGCGAGGAAGAGAATTGCTTGCAAAAGGTCAACTGAATATAACAAAATTTGCGTTAGGTGATGATGAGGTAGATTATAATTTATGGGATCCAAATCATACTTTAGGGTCTAATTACTATGGTCAAGCTATTGAAAACTTACCAATGCTAGAAGCGTTCAGTAACGATCCACAGACATTGAAGTTTAAATTAATGACACTACCGAAGAATACACAAATTCTACCTATAGTAACATTAGCAGAATCTTCTGTAGTATTAACTACCCCAGGTCAGTCATCAGTATTGTCACCACAAACAAGTAATATAACAGATGGTAACTCACAGCTAGGATATACATTCACGATTTCAAACGCGGATATTATATCACTAGGAGCAGATACATTACCAGCTAATAGTAATGTATTAAACGTAAGTCACACTCCTGATGGTAATCAATCATCGCATACTATTACAGCTTTAAAAGCTCAATTAACTGCTCGATCAATTACAACAACACAGACAACTACATTAACTATTACAGCTAATGAAACAGGTGGATCTATAACGATACCAGTAACTGTTAACGCAGATACTGTATTAACATCAGGACAATCTGTACTATAAAGGATAACAAATGACAGCATTTACTAATTTTGAATTGGACGATATAGTAGAAGGGAATGTAGCAAAGAATGTAACATCTACACTATTTTCAGGTGGAGCATCATCACTAACTTCATTTTTTACATCATCTGCGCAAACAGCATCAGCAGCCGGAACATATTACTGGGATGTATATGATAAGGTAACTACAGATGCATCAGCAGAAGTACAATTTCAAATATCATACGGACATTATGCAGGATCTGGATCTGCAACACCTAGTGGTGCAACGACAGGTATTCAACCTACCCGAGCAGTGTATAGTCAATTTAGAAATATACTGGTGGCAAATCCAACACCTACTACGAAATTCTCTATGACTGATAATCATAATTGTGATAGAATGATATTCTTCACATTTAATAGAGCTCGATTTAAAGAGCAAGTAGACGTAGGTAATTGGGAACTAAGATTATCAGGATCAGCTGCAGCTGGTAATCCATTTACTTCTGGACAATACCTAGGTTTAATTGACGACAGTACTGTATCTAGTGGAACAACAGAAAATGGTCATAAAGTATATAACATAGTAAGTGGATCAGGTACAACTCTGTACGAGACAGGTAGTGCTTATGAATACTACGGAAAAGTATATCCAGAGCTTGGTATATTAGCTTTAAATGGAGATAGAATACTGAGCTCATCAACAGGTAACACCTATGAAGGTACATCAAGTTTAAAGCTCACCGGTGGTGATAGCGCGGATGCTTATGATGAGGTAAATGAAAAGATATTTTTATCTATTAACTCTGGCTCTTATTTCTCCGGTAGAGCTGATGAAGATGTATCATCTACACACTACTTTGTACGAGCTAAAAATAGTAAATATAATTTCACAAGCAATGATACATTTACAACAGGATCAGCAGGTCAAGTTAGACATACATCTATGATAGGTGATCCACAGGTATACATTACAACAATCGGGCTATATAGCGATGCCAACGAATTAGTTGCAGTTGCAAAATTAAGTAAACCGTTGCTTAAAAACTTTGAGCGAGAGGCTACAGTACGAGTTAAGTTAGATTATTAGGAGGCTATAAATGTCAAGGTTTACGTACAAGGCGCTTGATTCTAAGAAGTCATCTGCAAAGAAGTATACTGCTCATAAGTCGTGGACTATTACTGATGAAACAGCTACTACATATGGTGTTGTTCCGTTATCAGGATCATACGCGTCATCCTCATTCGAAACAGCACCTGGATTAAAAACTAATGATATATATCAACGTTTAGTTTTCGATTCAATACATCATCTATATTATGCAGACCCAAACAATTCTCATATATCGAGTGATAGTGAATTTATGGGTGAGCAGCATAGAGAGTTATTATCTGATATACAAGTATTTTCAATACCATCAAACATTTATGGTGATAGAATTGTACCCGGTAGTGTTTATCTAGATGTTGGACCTATAGATTTTTGGGATGATGGAAAAGGTAATTTATTAAGTACATACTATCTTCAAAAACATCACACCCTTCCCCCCTATCACATGCTAACATATGGTTGGCCACCTAATCCGGATAGTACTTTTATATATATATCTTTTGATAGTGAGCGAGATAACCCTGTGGGAGATACATTGCCTTCTACTTTAAAATCGAAAGGTGAGAATGTAAATAGATATCCTACATGTCAAAACACTATATCTGGTTTTGGTAGAAAGTTAAGTACTCAATTGTCGTATCACCCTCTTACTCATCGTGCAGCAGAACTATCAGGTACAGCATCTATAGATTCTGGTTCAGAAAGTGTAATTGAAATACAAAATACCACAGGTATAGATAATTGGAATTCTGATTTTGCTATTAGTTGTTGGGTTAAAATACCTACATCACAGAGTGTATCATCAAGCTTTACAGGTCCATTACTACCAGGGACACAACGCACGTTAGAATCTCACACTGAAAATGTAATCGCTACAAGTAGAGGATTTATAGATAATCCAGGTCACAACTCTATAATCCCTTGGGAGATATCCGTCGTAAATGATGGTATCGGTACTGATGCTGTCGGTAAAATATACGCGAGACGTGGCCAGTATGATGATGTAACATTACTAACATCTAGTTTATCTCATAATATAACTGGATCAGAAGATGTTTGGACACATGTCCTATTTCAAAAAACAGGATCTGAATTACAGCTTTTAGTAAATAGTGGTTCAACAACTAACCATGCAGAATACTCCTGGTGGAGGGTAGGAAACAACACTAGTAGTGTTGCTATGGCTACCGGATCAGATCCTTTGAGTAATATAGATATTATATCACATACTAATATATGTATAGGTGCACAACGTGCAGGTTATAAACAAATAAAGATAGGATCTAAAGAAACTAGTACCCCGTCTGTTAAATATAACCCTGCATACATTAAACCATTATCAGCATCTATCGATGAGTTTACAATCTATAACCAAGCATTAAATAGTACACCAGCAAGTATAGATTCACTCAGCCGCAAAGGGCCTATAGAGAGTATGCATTTCTACGGTACACCGCATCCATATGTAGGTAATGTATTTTATAATCATGGTATTATTACAATAACAGATAATTTTAGTACACAAGATGCTGAATTAGCTGCAAGTAATTATACACTTACATTTTCAGGTTCACATGATATAACAGCACATTCTTATAAATGTACCGTTGAAGATGGTGAGTATAATATGACATTAAATCCGACAGCACGTCAAGGTAATAGTTTAAATAATCAACAACCTGCAGGCTTCGTTACTAGTTCTGACTTTACACCGTATATTACGACAATTGGATTATATAATGATAATAGCGAGTTATTAGCTATAGGAAAGTTAGCTCAACCGGTAAAGAGTCCAAAAGATTTTGATATAACATTCATCGTTCAATTCGATACATAATATGAGTCATTGGTTATATAAAGGGGAGATACTAAAAAAAGCTCCAGAAGAATATTTCGGTTTTGTTTATTTAATAAAAAATAAGAAAACAGGTAAGAAGTATATTGGTCGAAAGTATTTCGGGACAACTCGTCGTGTTAAAGTTAAAGGTAAGAAGAGACGTAAAGTTATACGGAAAGAATCTGATTGGGCAATATATGAAGGTTCATCTAAATCACTAATACAAGATATACAAAAATTAGGTAAGAATCATTTTGAGTTTACTATCTTAATAATGGGTGAAACTAAAGGTCAAGTTAATTACTTAGAAGAAAACATTCATCATAAATTTCACGTATCAGCTAACAAAGACTTCTACAATGACTGTATAGGTCCACGTAGATTTGCGAAAGTTCGATTTGATGAAAGTGTAGCTAAAAAAATTAACGATATAGTTGTTTAGTTTGTAGAAAAATCATATATTATAGCATGGGATTATTGAGTATACTAGAGACTGTGTTAGGACGGTCTAAGAAGACATCGGGAAACAATGTATCGTTTAAGTGTCCATGTTGCAACCACTATAAGCATAAGTTAGAGATTGATTTATCAACTCAATACTGGCATTGTTGGGTTTGTAATGCTAAAGGACGCAAATTATATACATTATTTAGAAAAGCAAATGCATCTAAAGTTCAAATAGGTGATTTAAACAAAGAAGTAGGTAGTTATACTCCTGTACGAGAATCTGCAGATAAATCCACAGTAATGCTGCCACCAGAATTCCAATTAATACTTAATGGTAATAAAAATAATCCCGAGTTTAGAAATGCGCTACATTATCTAAGAACACGAGGTATTACGAGAGAGGATATTGTTAGATATAATATAGGATACTGTGAAACTGGTGAATACGGTGGTATGATTATTATACCTAGCTATGATGTAGACGGTAAATTAAACTTCTTTACTGGTAGAACATATTATAAAGACGCATCGTTTAAACATAAGAATCCGAAGGTTAGTAAAGATATTATTGGATTTGAATTACTAATTAATTGGAGTGAGCCTATAACAATTGTTGAAGGAGCATTTGATGCAATTGCAGTGAAGAGAAATGCAGTACCATTGTTTGGAAAAATTGTTCTCGATAAACTAAAATCAGCAATAATAAGTAATAATGTTAAAACTGTATATATAGGACTAGATTCTGATGCTAGAGAGAAAGCATTAGATATATGTCAATATTTTATTAATAATGGTGTAACTGTATACCTTATAGAATTAGGAAATACAGATCCTAGTGAGTTAGGATATCCAGAGTTTACAAAACTATACAATACTACAAGTCCACTAACTGGTAGTAATTTAATGATGAGAAAGATGGGGATAATGAGTTGAATATAAAGAAGATTGATGTTGGATTTGATAAATTAAGCAAGATATTACATATCGCAGATATTCACATCAGAAACTATCAAAGACATCAAGAATATAGGCAAGTATTCAAAGAGTTATATAGAGGTGTAGACGATTTACCGGAAAATACAATTATATATGTCGGTGGTGATATTGTACATAATAAAACAGATATTTCACCAGAGTTAATATCAATAACATCTGAGTTTTTAAGCAAATTAGCAGATAAACGACATACGATAGTTATAACAGGTAATCATGATGCAAACCTAAATAATACAAGTAGACTAGATGCATTGACTCCTATTATCAACAATTTAAATCATCCACAGCTACACTATTTAAGAGATTCAGGTGTATATAATATAGCTAACGTACACTTTACAGTATTTAGTATATTTGACCCACCATCAGAGTTTATTAAAGCTGATACATTTAAAGCAGACACAAAAATTGCATTATTTCACGGTCCAGTAAAGTCATCTAAAACAGATATTGGATATGAAGTGACAGGTGAAGAATATACAGCTAATTTATTCGATGGCTATGACTTATCTCTGTTAGGGGATATACATAAACGCCAGTATGTTGATAAAGAGAAGAAAATATGCTACCCTGGGTCGTTAATTCAACAAAATTTTGGTGAATCGTTTAAGTATCATGGATATGCTGTATGGGATGTAGCAAAACGTAAGCCTAAGTATATAGATATATTAAATAAATATGGCTTTTACACTATTGATGTAAAGAATGGTGTGTTACCAAATATTGATGATATACCTAAGCAACCGCGATTAAGAATTAGAACAACAAACACTACAGAAGCGGAATTAAAGAGTATTATAAAAGATATTAAGAAGAAATGCCGTGTACATGATATAATTACTATAAAACAAGACAAAATAAAGGGCCAAGCTAGTACATCGCGCGCATTAACACGAGATGTTAGAGATGTAAACTATCAAAATAAACTTTTACAAGATTATATCGAAAAAAATCATGATATTGATGGTAGTATTATGCGTCGAGTTAAATCTATAAATAAAGCGCTAAATAACTTATTACTTAATGAAGATATTACCCGAAATGTTACTTGGAAGCTGAGACAATTTAATTTCTCTAATATGTTTAGTTATGGTGGAGGAAATACTATAAACTTTGAAAAAGCTAAAGATGTTATTGGATTATTTGCCCCTAATCACGCAGGTAAGTCTGCAGTACTAGATTCACTAACATTTTGTATATTCGATAGATGTAGTAGAGGTAAATCTGCTGCAGATATAATGAATAACACTAAAAATACGTTTGAGTGTAAACTACATTTTGAAATAGATGGTACAGATTATTTTATAGAGCGTAAAGCTAAGAGAATACTCAAAGGTTGGATGAAAGGTAAAGTTAGAGTTGATGTTGATTTTTGGTATGTAGATGAAGAAGGTAATAATGTATCATTAAATGGAGAGCAACGGAGAGATACGGATAAGAATATTAAAGGGTATCTAGGTGAATATGAAGACTTCATTCTAACAGCATTATCAGTTCAAAATAATAATACTGGGTTTATAGATATGTCGCAATTTGAGAAGAAGGATTTATTATCTCAATTTCTAGATATAACAGTATTTGAACAACTGTATACTCTTGCTAATGATGAAATACGAGATGTACAAGCATTATTAAAAGATTTTGGTAGTACAGACTATTCACAGCAACTTATCGATGAAGAGGACAAGTTAGATAAAGATACTATTCGGCACAATGCATATCAAAAAGAGAAGCAAGTCGTAGAAGATAAGATTAAATCGGTGCAAAAAGATATATTAAGTAAGACTAAGACTTTACATAAGAGAGTACCTCTTGATGATGTAAATGTATTAGAGTTAGAGTTATTAAATTTAGAAACTCAAGTAAATACTATAAGTTCTAGACTTGAATCTGATGAAAAAATAGCAGCTGCTAATAAAGAAAAAATTAAAAAAGCTAATAAAATTTTATCATCGTATAACATTGATGACGTCAACGAACGCTATACAATATATAATGATACAAAGCGTAATATTTCAACTTTAGAATCAAAGCGAGAGCGGTTAAAATTACAAGTAAAACATAAGTTAGAAAAGTTAGCAACAAATAGTGAGTTTGATCCTACTTGTGAGTTTTGTAGAAAGCGTGAGAGTGAATATATTGAAATGTCTAAAGCTGTTAAACTAGAACTTGACCATGATAAAGGTCACGTAGCGGAAGTATTATCTGAGTTGAAAGTATATAATGAATATATTAATAATAATGATAATATTATCGATGATTATAATAAGGTGCAGCAGATTAATAATCTATTATCTGGAATTGAGCGAGAGAGGAGCGCTGGTAGAATATCATACTATCAAGCTAAAGAAAAGAGAGATGTATTTCAGCAAAAAGCTAATGATATAAAAAAGAAGATAGAGAAGTATCATAGTAATATAAAAGCTATTGAAGAGAATAAAAAGATTAATGATATAATAGATACATTGACTAATCAAGAAAACACTCTTAAACATGAGCTAAACACTATTAATAGTAAGTGTCAGCTATGTTACAGTGATATAAAAGTTTGTAAAACAAATATCCGTAATATAAATAGTCATATAAAGAAGGCACATGAATTAGAGATTAGACTTAAAGCGTATGAATACTATCTTGACGCAATTAAGCGAGATGGTATACCGTATGAAATAATATCAGATACATTACCATACATCCAAGAAGAAGTTAATAATATTTTATCACAAGTTGTTGACTTTGAATTAGAGTTTGATGTAGATGGTAAGAATATATTAACATATATTAAATATGGGGATAGCTCTTGGTCATTAGATATGACATCAGGTATGGAGAAGTTTATATCATCATTAGCTATTAGAGTTGCATTAATTAACATCTCTAATCTACCAAGGCCAACCTTCTTAGCTATTGATGAAGGATTTGGTAATCTAGATTCAAATAACATAAACTCAATCTCAATGTTATTTGATTACCTTAAAACAGAGTTTGATTTTATATTAATTATATCACATATCGATATCATGAAAGATATGGTAGATGATGTTATTGAGATATCTAAACAAGGTAACTTAAGTAACGTTATTTACTAACACTTGTATATTTATATACGATACTCGAGGTAGACTCAAGTAGATATATCGGAGAACATGTGATACAGAGAAAAAATCCACATCTAGGACTCAATGAAGTGCCTGTACTTATTTCAGATACAACTCAGTATTCTGAATACTTTAAAGTGTCTGATGTTCCTGACGAATTAACATCCGGTAAAAATAGTTTTAAAATATATGGTAATACATCATTACTAAAAAATAACACAGAAATATTAGTCGAGGTTACTGATTCAAACGGAGTACCTATATACCATCACGTTAATAAGTATGTAGACTCTACAGGTAGACGCGTTGTAGGTATATATGTGTATAATGATACTCCAGCAGGCCTCGGTAGAATAACAATATTAGGTGTAGCTAAGTTCCGACCAAACGGTAATCCTGTTTCACGAGCGTGGGAAGATAAGTATAATATTAAGTGGACTACAGTGATACCTATATCACCAGAGAAAGACAATACATCAAGTATTATATTCAATCATGTTCCTGGAGCAGCTATTACAGAAAAAATTCGAGAATATCTTGAATATGAATTTGTTTCTGGTACAACAGTAACATCATCGACAGCAGGTACTATTACGTATTCAAACACAGGTAACGGGGAAGCGTTTATAGATATAGCAGGTAATACATTTACATACGACATGACCGACTTACAGTTTACTAGTATAACTCATAACTATAGTTTACCATCTACTACAGAACTCGCAATAGGTGAGACTTTAACATTCACACCGAATATTATATCTATTATAGATAATACACGAGTCCAGGTACAACCATGGGCTTTAGACGTCATATCCGAGGTAACAGTTGGAAGTACTACTAGAGGTTCAGAGCCGCTAACAACAGCAGTATCGTCTATACACGAGCCAAGCACATTTACTACAAGTAATTTTACTATGACATGGACTCAAGCAGGTAGTTACATATCTGGATCTAATAACTCACAATCGTTTGCTAACATTACACTAAAAAACTTGGATCCTATATCAGGAGATGTATACGGTATAAAAACGTATGTTAAAAGCCAAGGCTTTAGCGCGTATACATTAGCTAGTGAGGATATATTAGAAGATAATGATATTTTTACTGATCCCGATAGTGTATTGCCATATGATAGTATGGGTAACTTCTTCACACAGAGTGTTGTTGCAAACTACTGGATATCTGAATCTGTAGGATTAACACCTGCACATGGTAATCCTTTTGTATCACAATCTAATTTTCCTATAATGTCTGGAGTTACAATATCTGGGAGTGAGTTAATAGAAAATAGCTCATCGTATATTAGATTTAAGAGCAGTCAAAGTGTTTCCTTATATAAAGAAAATGAGTATGCTATTACATTAGACGTGCAAGCTGAAAAAACAACAGATCAACAATTACAATCAGAAATAGATATTTATGTATCAGGCTCTAATATAGGTGGTGATAGTAATCACGGTGAAAAACTAGGTACAATAAAAAGTGATCTCGAGTACTCAACACCGCAAACTATGAATGTTTTTGGTAATAATGTAACATTTAGTAATATAGCGTCATCTCGCGGAAGTTCTAACGCATCATCAGGTACAGGTAGGTCTGGAGCAACCGCTACAGTACCCGCATCCTTTGAATCTAATACAGTAACTCCAGTACCTGTAAATAACGGAGTGGTAACTCGTCAGATGTTAGATCTAGCATTCATACCACCATCAGATACAGACGCACATATAATATTCGTAGTAAGACAGGGGAAATGGCACATCGGTGATGTATCCATTCGTGGATCACGTCAAACAGGATTTACACCAAATCATACATTCATTGAAGTTCCTATACCTACGATGCAAGCAGATGATGTATTAGATTTTAAGTTTGAGTTTGTCAACCCAGCTGGAGTTACGAGTAATATAGTGCTGGAAAAGCTTGGAGTTGATTTTGGTGGGAGTAACTTATATATAGGTGGAAATAGTAACCAATTATCCGGATCGATAAGTATAGGAGATGGATTTGTATTAGAAGGATTTGACGGGACATTATAATGGCTAACTTACGGACATCAAATTATAAGGGATTTAACTACGCATCCGGTTCAGCTGATGGAGCCGGTGGAGGTGTATTTTTATACTCTGGATCTATGGTATTAGATCCAGCTGGAACATTTACGAGCTACTCCGGTGTAGGTATGGAGCTTGTAGGTCATAGTGAGTCGTACCTACGGTTTCAAAGCTCAACATCGTTATCACCAGGATTATTAGATGTTCGCACAGACAGCTTTTACGTAGGGAATCCTAATACACAATTTATATCTGGATCAGGTGGATCTGTTGAAATATCATCTTCCAACTTCCATCTAACACCGACTGGTGATTTAACAGCATCTAATGCTACCTTCGATGGGTATGCAGTTGCTAGAGCATTACGTCAAACAACATTAACTATTAATAGTGATAATTCTGATAAATATATTAAACACCAAACCATGGGAGGGGGTGTAGAAGTCATAGATATATTTCTAGACGGCTCAGCAGGAGGAGACCAAACGAGCCATGTAATAATTGATTTAGATTGCATCACAAATGAAGATGACTTAACCGCCGAAGGTACTTCTGTAGAAGATAAAGATGGGGATGATCGAGATTGTGGAGCAATACGAAATATAACACCTATGTCAGCACTAGGAAGCTCTCAAATACCATTTACAATTGAAGTAGCATCAAATAGAGACGTACAGCTGTACGTAGATACTGACACCCCAGCCAGCTTTGGAGCATCGTCTGACGCTTCAAATAAAGCATATGACGACACCCCATGGTTGTCAACGGAGGAATTTTAATATGGCAGTAGCATTTTACAATTTAGCATCTGGTGGGATATATAAATTCAGTATTCAACCTATAGTTGATAGTTTACCTAAGATTAGACTTATTGGAGGTACAACACATCCTTTTGGACTTACATCAACTGCGAATTCTCGAATCGTAGGTGATTTAGATGTAGGTAACTCTGCAGAAAGTGAAATTCGATGTACAGGAGATATAATAGCATTCAGCACATCGGATATTACTAAGAAGATTAATATAAAGCAAATTGAGCACCCTATCGATAAGATACGTAAGCTTTCCGGTAATACATTTACTTGGGGAGATAATGCTAGTCCAACAAAAGTTGGTAAACATGATGTGGGAGTTATCGCACAGGAGGTACGAGATGTTCTTCCTGAGATAGTTCGAGAGGTAGATAATACATTATCTGTTCGATATGAAAAATTAATACCGCTACTAATAGAAGGAATTAAAGAGCAGCAATCTCAGATAGATGAATTGAAGCGTAAGGTGGAGGGTAAGTTATGCCAGTGCCAGGGTTAGGACAAGAAAAGAGTTTAAGAAGAATCAGTAAAGAGATCTTAGGAGAAGAAGCCGTTTCAGATTATGACGACGAATTAAACGCTATAGAAATCTCGTCCCCACTTTCTTTAGAAGCTAAATCAACTCCTGAAATAATGACAGTTGCAATAGATGCTGATCGCGCACCGAATTTAAATCAAGCAGCTCCACACGGCATGGATGAGTTTTCTGGTTATGAGAATGATGCATCTACAGGTACAAAAATAATATGTAATACAATATATAACTCAATGGGAACACAAGAATGGTATGATAATCGTGTTTTATGGAATAAACATTTAAACAATTATTTAACGCCATATCATCAAGTAGGATATTATAAAATATTTAAACCATTTACAAATTTAATGAGCAAAAATAAGCTTATATTTCGATTAGGTAAATATATGGCTAAGTGTAGAACAAGAGATATAAAGGCAGTAATGACTGATCAGCGTCGCTACTTACCTGGTATGTTAATTAGGTATATATTTGAACCAATATCATTTGCTATCGGTTATACAATTACAAAAGTAAAAGGGCAATAAGTGGGATTATCATCAAAACATAAAGTTAAAGTAGAGTCAGGTGAAATACATTTCATACCATCTGGATCCATAACTGCAGGAGTATCGCAAAGTGTAGACTCTGTAGCACAGCAGTATGTTGTTACTATGTCCGGAGCTACAGTATCACAGAGTTGGCTAGCTCCTATATATCAAACAGGATCATTCTGGTATTTAAAGCAGCCTGATGGATATGCCTTTAAAGTGTTTTACGTAAATCCATCATCATCATTTCAGCAAACAGGTAGTGTACAAGGGTTAATAGATTATCCCCTCACTACACCGTCGAGTTCTGGAATACCTGTTGTACTGTCTTTAGGATCATCTGGATCTGAAGTTATTGCTCAAACATATAGAGCGATAAAAAGACATCGCTACACTATAAATCGATTAACAGTATCTGCATCTAGTGAACACTTATTTATCACTAATACCATGACTGGAGTTCCACCTGCAGACGATATAAGCTTTAGCCACGTATCATCATCGATAACATATAATGTAATCATAAGCGGGTCAGGGTTACCCAATCAACGCGCATCGGAAGGAACTGCAACAACTGGTAGTAGTACGGTTAAGTATGCATTAACTCCAGGTGATAATAATTCAGCAACCCTCACTCTACCTAATTCACATTCACAAATGAATATTGTAGATGGATTTTACGGTATAAATGTAACTAATGCAGCTACCGGTTCACCTGTCTCACTACACGGTGGCTCACCAGTAGATTATGGTGATACGCTACCTAACAATCCTTACATAAAAACGAATGCAGGTTTTGACGTTTTATTAGATAACGCTAATGCACATCATGATCATAAATTTAGAGTATGGACAGGTACTGGAATTGCAACTATATCACCTGGATGGAAATTACTTGAAGTAGATAATTCTGGATCATTATGGATAAGTGGTAGTATGAGTGGTGGTACTTTTTAATAAATAGGATGATATTTATATATGGCTGATGGTATAGTAAATTGGGAAGAAGCTAACTTCACATGGAGTGATAACTCATATGTTTGGAGTTTAATATTAGAAATCGTTGAAAGCTCTAATGGTGGAGACGCTGTAAAGCGTAAGCTAGAGAAGCTTCCTGAAAAAGATAAGAAAAAGTTTATTCGACTAATCATGAGACGTAGAGGTATTAAAATGTATAATGAACGGAAAGAAGTTAAAAATATTAAAGCATATGTAGAAGATGTAAAAATGATAGCTGAGGAGATAAAAGCTAATGTACAAATTATTCACGGATAAATCAGAACTATTTGAATGCACAATAGCATTAGAAGGTGCGAGCCTTAAAAAATCAGAAGCTAGATTAGTTGTTGAGACAAACGATTACTCTCTATTATTTAACGGTAAAATCGATTCTAATGGTAACTGTAAAATACCAATTAGAAAGTTAAAGGGCCTTATAGATGAAAACACTAAAGGTAGTATTCGATTAGAAGTTATTGCAGAAGATACATTCTTTACACCTTGGGAAAATAATTTTCAAGTAGATGCTAGTAAAAAAGTTACAGTAGAAGTAAAATCAACTAAGTCGAAGGGCCCGGTTATGGAAGCAACAGTAAAGCAGGTAAAAGGTGATAATATTCTATTATCTGAGCGTGATCACATTGTAAATGTTTTTAAACTTTTAGTAAAGGAAAATATTAATATTAAAAACATATCATATAAAAAAGATTCATTAAATAATATAATTGCAACTTATTTAAATGAAAATAAAATTAATGACACTGAAAAAATAGTTCGCGGTGTTTTAAAAGTACTAGAAACTAAAAATAAAAAATGGTTATAAAGAATAAATGGCATCAGCAAATTTAACAGGTCAAAATATTCAAGATACGTATCAGCGATTACTGCAGATATCAAGTAGCGGTGAAATTGTGAACGGTACTGGCTCACTAGCTACTATTACTGACCTAAGCGTATCTTCAACCGGATCGTTCGGCCATGTGATATGTACATCAATTACAGCATCCACCGGGGACTTCGATGCAAATACAATCCGTATAGGTGGTACATCATTTAGCAAATCAGATTTAGATTCATTAAAGGATGGTAAGTCGATTAGAACAGCTACATCAACTATTGGCGGAGAATCAATAAGCGATTACTTTAAAGCTAAAGCGTTTGTGTCACCGACAACTGATATTACGTATATTAAATTAGGTACTGATCTAGTAGAGATAGCGGGAAACATAACATCATCAGGTAATATAAGTGCGAGCGGTGATATTTATTTTAATAATATGAGTGGAGGAACATTCTAAATGGGTAAAATACAATTAAAATACGGCTCACAGTCAGCTGTACCTAGTGGGCTATTAGATGGTGAATTTGCTATAAACTTAGACACACATCAGTTATGGTACGGCTCCGGCTCAGCAGTTCTGAGCGATATACGATTCGATAAAATAACAGCAGAACAGTATGTAATCTCTTCTTCTGTAACACACATGACAACTTCATTTAGTTCAGGTTCAACTGAATTTGGAGACACAGTTGATGACACCCACACATTTACGGGTAATATAACAGCCTCAGGTGATATAAGTGCAAGTGGTGAAATAAAAGCTAATACATTAGATATAGCTAGTACTTCAAATTTTGCAGATGACATTACATTAGGAGATGCTAAAAAATTAAAAGGTGCTAGAATAGTTATAAGCGCGTCTAATAATAATAATATATATGGTACTTCTATTTTCCACCAAAATGTTGACCTTAATGGTGATGTAGATATAGATGGTACTACTACTTTAAATGGTGATTTAGTTTTTTCTGCAAATCAAGATATTTATGCTGCAGATGATTTTCTATTACGATCCAGTAACCAATCAACTACATTTTTTAAATTAGTTGGCGATGATGGCTTTCAAATAAATGCTAATGGAATACAAGTAGCTAATTTTACATCAGCAGGAGTTAAAATAAATGAATTAGGAGCATCATCATGTGATTTCAGAATAGAAGGAGATACTGATACTCATTTATTCTTTACCGATGCAGGAGCTGATAAAGTAGCAATAGGAACTGATACGGTTGGTAATTCTTTATTAACTATAGATGGAGATGCTACTTTAACCAATGTAACAGCCTCAGGTAATATAAGTGCAAGTGGAACTATATACACTGATAATCTATCCTCACCAGGAAATGATCTTACAGTAGCATCGACCACAGTTACCATCACAGCAGGAACAGCTGGAGATGCAAATTTAATACTTCAGGCAGACACTGATAATAATGATGAAGCAGACAATCCATTTATGTTGTTTGAGCAAGATGGGGGAGCTATTAGATCTATAATAGGTCATACAGGAGCAAATACTCAATGGCCTGATGCAACTCCTTTAGCTGGTGGATTAAGTAATAATTTAGTAATAGGAACGACAGGTTCAGCTGGATATGGTAGAGGAATGCAATTTGCAGTGCTAAACACAGTTGCAATGACAATTTCTGCTTCTGGTGCTGTAGGTATAGGAACCACATCTCCTACTGAACTTTTAACAGTTGTTGGGAACATAAAAGCAAGAGGTCGAAGATTTGACCCACCTAGTCACGTTGCGGGTACAAGTGAAGGTGATGTAGTTTATTTTGGTAGCACTACATCAATGGTAGCAGGATCAATATATCATTATAATTCATCAGGTGCATGGGAATTAGCAGATGCCGATGATAATACAAAATCAGATGGATTATTAGGAGTAGCAATAGGAGCAGCTTCTGATCTTGATGGAGTATTGTTAAGAGGTATGGTCTCTTTAGGCCATGATGCAGGAGCAATAGGAGACCCATTATATTTAACAACTAACGCAGGATCAGGTAGTGCTACTGCACCTTCAGGCAATGGTAATATAGTAAGAGTTATTGGGTATAAAATATACCACTCAACACAAGGTCAAATATGGTTTAATCCGGATAATACGTTTGTAGAGGTTAACGCATAATATGGCAACAGTAGTACTTAGACCAACATCGACAACATCTCAAACAGGATGGTCAGCTGATCCATACCCTAACGCTGCTGATGATGATACAGGAACAAGTGTATCACAAAATAGTACAACTTGTGATTGGATAGCAGTATTAGAAGATTTAAATGGTTCTTTAAGTGGTGCTACAATAAATAGTTTTACAATATCAGCAAATGGAAAAGCTGGTAGAGCTGGAGCTGCTGTTGCAGCGATGTCATTAATTCACAGTTCTGATGGGGAATTTGCTATTGAACATGAAAATTGGACTACCACCCAAAATACACAAACAACAGCTGCTGTCAACAAACAACAAGATGGGTCAAGTGCTTTGACTTATGCATATATAAACAACTGTAGCGTTAGAATAGATCCAAATACTCAAGGTATAACATTATATGAATTATATGTAACAGTAGATTATACAGCAACCGCTCCAGGTTACAGTCATAATATAATGGGGTTAGCAGCAGCAAGTATAGGAAAAGTTAATTCACTGGCAACAGCTAATATAGGTAAAATAAGTGGAACATAACTTGGTATATAGTATTTGTAGGTATATTTATTATTATGGATAATAACTTAACATTAGGTACGTGGTTAGCAAATAATATAATTGAAGAAGCTAACTCTAATATAACAACCATTGTTGCTATCTACCCAGGTAGATTTCAACCTATGGGTAAACATCATGCACAAGCATATAAGTGGCTAAAATCTAAATTCAAAGATGCATATGTAGCAACATCAGATAAGGTTCAATTACCTAAATCACCATTTTCGTTTAATGATAAGAAGAAAATAATAAGCTCGTACGGTATTAAAAATGTTGTAAAAGTTAAAAATCCTTATAAAGCAGAAGAGATACTTAAGAAGTATGATCCTGAAACAACTGCTGCTGTATTTATGATCGGTGAAAAAGATCAGCAGCGATTAGGTGGTAAGTTTTTTAGACCATGGAAAGGTAAAGCTGAAGTTGGATATAAAGAAGGAGCTTATACAATTATTGCACCTCATGTATCATTAAAGGTGCCTGGATACGGAGAAATGTCTGGTACAGCTATTAGAACAGCTTTAGGAGCACCAACTATAACTGATGGTGATAGAGCTCGATTATTTAAACATATATTCGGCCATATGAAAAATTATAAGTTAATTACCAATAAGCTTAACGTAAATGAAAGCATCGGTAGATTTATAGATACAGGTGCAGTAACTAAAATTATTTCAGAGATGAATACAACAGGTGGTGCACCTCCAGTAGATGATGGCCCACAAGGTTGGTATGGTCGACAATCAGCATATAAAGGAGCAACAAAACAAATTGCTGATAAAATGGGTTGGCAGATAATAAATTATTTATCAGGTGAAGAAGAAGTAATGCTAGAGCCGTCAAGATATAGAGGAGATACGAGGTCACCATCATTCTTCCCTGCAGGAGTTCCTGGAGTAACAACGCCCAGTAATCCAAAAGATTACACGCAAACAAAAGCGTATAGTGCTTGGAGAAAATTTATTACAAAAATAGCTAGAGTAGCAGGTATGGAATTCTTAAACTTTTTAGATGCAGATACTTCTAAGAAGGGAAAAACACCTACAGGTGAAAAAGTAAAAGAACCTAATAAAGTAGATAAGAACCCAAATACGGTAAAGGAAGATATTACTATTCCTATTAAAGTTGGTGATACAATATTAGGTGGTAAGTTTAAAAACAAGCGAATTGTTGTAAAAACGATTAGTAAGAATGAGAAGGGTGATATATTAATAAATGGTAGACCATTATTAAAGTATAGATTAGTAAATGAAGGATTGTTATTAGAAGGTGGAGCATATGGACATATGTCCCATCCATTTGATGATAAAAATTTAACGTTTGGAGATTTCAAAAATATTATAAAACAATCTTTACAAGGTAATATAGATCTTGAATCAGCTGCTACAGAGAAAACGGATGGTCAAAATTTATTTATTACATGGGATGGTGAATTAAAAGCAGCTAGAAATTCCGGTGATTTAAAGCGCGGTGGAATGGATTCAAAAGCTGTTGCTAAAAAGTTTTTAAATAGAGGTAATATTGAGAAAGCATTTAACTACGCTATGAATGATCTATCAAAAGCTATAGGTAAATTATCAGATAAGCAAAAATTGAAGATATTCAATAATGGTAATAACTGGGTGAATATGGAGATCATGTACCCTGCATCTGCTAATGTAATATCATATGATGCACCATATCTACAATTTCATAACGTACTAATGTATAAAGATGGTAAAGCTGTTGGTTCTGTATCAGATGGTGCTAGAATGTTAGCGGGAATGATTAAGCAAATAAACTCTAATATGCAAAAGAGTTTTAGTATTATCGGACCAAAGGTATTAAAAGTTAACCCACATCAAGACTTTAGCGACCGTCAAGATTACTTTTTAAAAAAATTACAAAAATTACAATCTAAGTTTAGTATGAGTGATTCAAATACATTAAATGAATATCATCAAGCTTGGTGGGAAGCTTTCATTGATAAGAAATTTAAAAAAGCTAATCCTACAATTAAGAGAGGGTTAGTTACACGATGGGCATTTAATGACAAATCATATAGATTAGATAAGAAGAATATAGAAGATGAAACTCTATTAGCAGCTGCAAAAGAGTTTGATAAGCAGAAGCATGTCGATCAAGTAAAGAAAAATATGTTCCCATTCGAAACATTATTCTTTGAATTAGGTGCAGAAGTATTGAAAAATGTTGAAGGATTTTTAGCAGTTAATCCTGCTAAAGCTGTACAGAATGTACGTAAGCAAGTTGCAAAAGCTATTACAGATGTTAGAGGTGGTGGTGATATAAAGAAGATGAATAGATTAGTAGCACAATTGAAAAAAATTAAAGCTATTGGTGGATTCAAAACAATTATACCATCAGAAGGATTAGTATTTATATATAAAGGTAATACATATAAATTAACAGGATCATTTGGACCAGTAAATCAAATTGCTGGGATGATGACGTTTTAAGGAAGGTTATGAAAAAAGGAATATCAGAAGCTAGAGTGCAGAGAATGAGGAATCTAATCACTAAAAAATATGGTGATAAGACTCAAGTTAGATCTGGGTACACGAAAGGTAATTATAAACGACAGGAAGGTGATGTTTGGGAAGAGAAAGGTAAGCAGTGGACTATTAAGAATGGTATAAAGCGTACTATTAATACATTAAACTCTGCTCGAGAACATTATTCTGTACCATTATCTTGCCCTAAATGTTCAGGTAAAATGAGACATGAAGCTCACAAGCATACATATAGACGTTGGGGTATGTGCTTTATTTGTACATCCAAATGGGAACAGGAGATGAAAATTAGCGGTACATATGATGATTTTATTAAAAGTATAGGAGATAAAAATTTTGATGTATGGCTAGCGGATGTAACGAAAGAATATTATGAGTGGTTAAGCTCACGTGATGCACAGAAATTTGTGACAGAAGCAGGTGATATAGAAGATTGGTCTGGAGGTAAATCAACAGATGAATTACGTAAAGAATTTGATGAGCAGGTAACTAAAATACAGGAAGCTAGAAATGAAAAAAAGTAAGTTAATGGAAATAATTCATCAAGAGATAGATCAATTAGTAGAAGCATCTATGTCTAAAAAATTTAAAAAAGCGACAGAAGCTCTTTATGATGTTCAATTAAAACAGCAGCAATTACGTAAACAATTTGTAGCTGAAAAAGATCCTAAAAAACGTGAAAAGATGAAAGCGGAGTTAATCAAGCTTCATAAAGTTGTTCAAAAAGTGCAATCTGCTTTCAATGCTGCTCTAATGCAAGAACCAGCTGGAGAGTTAGAAGAGTTAGATGTTCGTAAAACACATGGAGATAAACGAATTGATAATCCTGATACAGGTAATGTAGTGAAGCTACGAACTGCACTTAAAGCTCCTAAAGGGAGTAAAGTTTATAAGATCGCGAAAACAATGTATAGTAAGTTAGCTGAGACGCTAAGTCTTGATGAGTTACTAGAAAAGATTGTTTTTTATCGTGATAAGAATAATAAGTTGAGAAGATTCGACGATAGGAAGTAGTATGGGTATATTGAATAAAATATTTGCAGGTGGAGCAGCTGAATTAGTAGAAGGTGTAGGTGGAGTATTAGATAACCTAACAACTACTAAAGCTGAAAAATTGGAAGCAAAACGTAAGATGCAAGAATTAATTGCTAACCATGAAGCTAAAATGGAGCAAAATATCACTGATCGATGGTCAGCAGATATGAATTCAGATTCTTGGTTATCAAAAAATGTTAGACCATTAGTTTTAATCTTTTTAGTTGTATCAACTGTATTGATGATATTCATTGATGCAGGTGCAATATCATTTACAGTAGAGGAAAAATGGACTGATTTACTACAATTAGTTCTTATAACAGTTATTGGTGCCTACTTCGGTGGACGTACTATGGAAAAAAGAGGTAAGAAGTAACTAAAACATCTTCCTAATATATATTTATATATAGTATGGCCAAACAAAGTATAAAAGAAGTAGTAGCTGCAGAGTATATAAAATGTGCTAAAGATCCGATATATTTCATGCGAAAATATTGTATGATTCAGCACCCTGTTCGCGGTAAGATTAAATTCGACTTATATCCATTCCAAGAAGATTCACTACTACAGTTCAAAGATCATGATTATAATATCATACTAAAATCTCGTCAATTAGGTATATCAACTCTAACAGCGGGATATTCCTTATGGTCTATGATCTTTAACGAAGATTTTAACTGTTTAGTAATTGCAATTAAACAGGATACAGCAAAAAACTTAGTAACTAAAGTTAGAGTTATGCATGATTATCTACCTAGTTGGCTTAGACCAGGAGTAGTAGAGGATAATAAATTATCTCTGAGAATGAGAAATGGATCTCAAGTAAAAGCTGTATCTAGTTCACCTGATGCTGGTCGTTCTGAAGCACTATCATTGCTAGTAATTGATGAAGCAGCATTTATTGATAAAGTAGATGATATATGGACTTCAGCACAACAAACATTAGCAACTGGTGGTAAAGCAATTGTATTATCAACGCCTAATGGAACAGGTAACTTCTTTCATAGAACATGGATGAAAGCAGAAGCAAATGAAAATAAATTCAACACTATAAAATTACACTGGACTGTACATCCTGAGAGAGAACAAGATTGGAGAGATGAGCAAGATGTTATTCTAGGTCCTGATCAAGCAGCACAAGAATGTGATTGTGATTTTATATCATCCGGTAACAGTGTAATTCCAGGACAATTATTAGAGTGGTTTAGATTAAATCAATGTAAAGATCCTGTTGAGAAACGAGGTCATGATGATGCGATGTGGATATGGGAGTACCCTGATTATACACGCAACTACATTGTTGTAGCTGATGTCGCTCGTGGAGATGGAGCTGACTATTCAGCATTCCATATAATAGATATTGAAACTGTTACACAAGTTGCTGAATATAAAGGTCAAGTTGGTGTTAAAGAATTTGGTAATATGTTAGTAAATGTTGCTAATGAATATAATGAAGCATTATTAGTTATAGAAAATGCAAATATAGGTTGGGCAGCTCTCCAACCAGCAATAGATAGAGGTTATAGAAATTTATACTACACCTATAAACATGAAGGTGTAGTTGATCCAGAAGTACAATTACGTAAAGGTTATGATATGAAAGATAAGTCACAAATGGTACCTGGATTTACAACATCGAGTAGAACGAGACCACTTTTAGTTTCCAAACTTGATATTTATTTTAGAGAAAAAGCCTGCATTGTGCGCTCAAAAAGGTTAATTGATGAACTATTCGTATTTATATGGAAAGGATCAAGACCAGAAGCGCAACAAGGGTATAATGATGATCTTGTAATGGCATATGCAATTGCTATGTATGTACGAGATACAGCATTAAAATTGCGTAATGAAGGATTAGAGTTAAACAAGCGAGCAATTGGATTAATGGGCTCGGCAACTGGACATGACGGAGTATATGGTCAGACAGATGCAAAAACTCATGATTCGTGGAATATGCAATTAGGTGATGATCAAGAAGATTTAACGTGGCTTATATAAAGGAATAAAATGGCAGATAAAACATTTTTCGGAAGATTACAAACACTTTTTTCTACTAATACAATAGTACGTAAAGTTGGTAAAAATAAGCTAAAGGTTATTGATGTTAATAGAGCACAAGCTACTAATAAATTAGCTACAAATAGGTTAGTCGATAGATATAATAAGTTGCACGGTACAACTGCGAACATGACTTATAATCAATATCAAACATTTCAAACACAACGTATTAATTTATTCACAGATTATGAATCAATGGATGAAGATTCTATAATATCATCTGCATTAGATATATACGCTGATGAATCTACTATGAAAAATGAGTACGGGGATGTATTGACTATAAAATGTGATGATGAAGAGATACATGATATATTACGAAATCTATTCTACGATGTATTAAATATAGAATTCAATCTTTGGCCTTGGATTCGTAGCATGTGTAAGTATGGTGATATGTATCTTAAATTAGATATAACAGAGAAATTAGGTATAACGAATGTTGCACCTATATCAACATATGAGATGATTCGTGAAGAAGGATTAGATGAAGAGCGTCCTGAATATGTAAAATTTACTCATGATATATCTATGGGTGGAAATGTTCAAACTGAAAAGACAGAATATGAAAATTATGAAATAGCGCACTTTAGATTATTATCTGATTCTAACTTCTTACCATACGGTAAATCGATGTTAGAAGGAGCTAGAAAGAATTGGAAACAATTAACTCTTATGGAAGATGCTATGATGATTCATAGAATTATGCGCGCACCTGAAAAGAGAGTGTTTAAAATTGATATAGGTAATATACCACCATCGGAAGTTGATAACTATATGCAAAAAGTTATTAATAAGATGAAGAAAGTTCCTTATGTAGATCCACAGACAGGTCAATATAATCTTAAATTTAATATGCAAAATATGATGGAAGATTATTATATGCCTATTAGAGGTGGTCAAAGTGGTACTGAGATAGATACATTATCAGGAATGGAGTTCGGTGGAATTGATGATATCGAATACTTAAGAAATAGAATGTTTGCAGCATTAAAGATACCAAAAGCATTCTTAGGATATGATGAAACTACAGAGGGTAAAGCAACATTAGCAGCAGAAGATGTTCGATTTGCAAGAACCATTGAGAGAGTACAACGTATTGTACTATCTGAATTAACGAAGTTAGCAATTGTTCATTTATACTCACAAGGATATGATAACGAAAAGTTAGCTGGATTTAGTTTAGATTTAACTAACTCATCTATGATATATCAACAAGAAAAAGTATCTCTATGGAGTGAAAAGATATCATTAGCTGATAGTATCAAGGAAAATCAAATGCTTTCAGAAAATTGGATTTACGAAAAGATATTTGACTTATCAAAAGAAGAGATAGAAAAAGAACGTGCTAATGTTATTGAAGATGCAAAGAGTTCGTTTAGAAAAACATCAATTGTAGATGAAGGTACAGATCCTGCAAACCCACCAGAAGGTCCGGAAGAAGATGAAGATGATGATTTTTCATTTGAATCAGAAGGTGACATCGGCCGACCGCCTGAAGGAATAAAGTACGGTAAACAAGATCACATTCGTGGCAGAGATCCTTTAGGATCAGAAACGAGAAGTCGTGATGCACGAAATAAAGATAGATCCATTAAACATAAGTATAATGGAAGTCCATTAGCTAGAGAATCTTTTGACGGATTAATAAAATCTATGAAGAAGTCTAGTTTGTTAAATGAAAATAATTTATTAAAAGATGAGTCTTTATCAGATGACTGATATTTATAAGAGTATAATAATATATAGGGATATACCATGGCTTTAAAACATAGTAAAATTAAAAATGTAGGTGTATTATTCGAGCTATTAACTCGTCAGATTACCTCTGACACGTTATCGAATAATAAAAAATCACCTGCAATTTCTATCATTAAAGAATACTTTAAGAAAGATACAGTATTAGCAAGAGAGTTAGATTTGTATAAAGCACTTCAACAGCAAAAATATACATCTGATGTAAAAGCGGAGCGGTTCATTGATATCGTTATTGCTGAATACGGTAAAATAAGTCGTAATAAATCAAAGCGCGAAAAGTATAATTTAGTTCGTGAGATTAAGAAGCATTATAAATTAGATGACTTTTTTAAATCTAGAGTATCTAACTATCGATTAAATGCATCTATCTTTAAGTTATTAGAGTCAAATATCACTAGTAATAACCCTACACAAATAATGAAGTGCAGATATAACATTATTGAACACATTACAGGTACACATACATCTAATAAGCATGATAATGATACTGTACTTAATGAATATTCTAAACAAGAAAAAGACGTACGATTATTATCATATAAGATATTATTAGAAAAATTTAATACAAAGTATGGTAAGTTAAATTCTAGACAAAAATCTTTATTAAGAGAGTATATTAATAATATTTCAAATAGTTCGAAGCTAAAGAAATATATGGTAAGTGAGATTAATATTATTAATAAGATTCTAGAGAAGTTAACGAAAAAAGTAAAAGATGATGTTGTTCGAGTTAAACTATCAGAAGTACAAACTCAATTACATAATGTAAAGAGTGATTCCGTAATTAGAGATAAACATTTAGTATCAATGCTACGTTCTTATGATTTAATAAAGGAGTTAAAGAATGTCGTTAAATAAGAAGCTAGAAGAGCATATAAAGCGTATTGAAGAAACTGATGATTCATGGATTATTGAATATGGAAAATCAGAAGAAGAGATGAAAGAGATAAGTGTAACAGGCGGTGGAGAAGCATTTGATACCCCTTTAGCATTTAAGAAGAAGAAAAAGAAGAAGGATGATGATGTCAATGAATCTAAATTCATGAAGATAGCAAAACAATCATTCTTATCAGAAGCATCTTATAATGATTATAAAAGAGATACAACATTATCATCGAAGCAAAAAGTAAATAAAGCTATAAAAGAAATTAATAGCAAATTATTTATGATTGAACGATTAGTTAGTCAGAATGTAAAGCTTAAGACAGAAGATGGAGTTGATGCAACTAAATATTGGAAGTCAACTAGAAGCAACTTATATAAGATATCAGAAAAAATGATTAGAATAAGTGAAAAGATAAGAAAATTTTAATGAAGACGAAGAAGAAAATACAGGAAGAGATAACATCTCAAGATATGCAAGCTATTCGAGCAGTAATTCGTAAAGAATTAGCTAGAATTTTCTTCGATTTATATAGAAAACGAACCATGTGGGAGAAATCATAAGATGAGAAGTCTATTAGTTGATTATACACCATTTCACGTTTCACCATCTGTGATCGCTGAGTCGCAGAAGGCAAATAACGGACGTGTTATTGTAACAGGAGTATTGCAGAGAGCAGGTGCACCAAATCAAAATGAACGAGTATATCCAAAATCAATTTTAGAACGAGAAGTTAGTAGATATAAAGAGCAGGAGATTACTCAACGAAGAGCGTTAGGTGAATTAGATCACCCTGAATCTTCTGTAGTTAATTTATCGAATGTTTCACATAATGTATTAGATGCATGGTGGGACGGTGATGATTTAGTAGGTGAGGTAGAGATTCTATCAACACCTGCAGGAAATATCTTAAAAGAACTTTTATCTATGAATATTACATTAGGTATTAGCTCACGTGGTTTAGGATCTGTTAAACAAATGGCAGAAGGTACTGTTGAGGTACAAGATGACTTTGAATTAGTTTGTTGGGACTTTGTATCTAATCCATCAACCCATGGAGCATTCATGAAACCAACAGGTATGAATGAATCAGTAGATAAGACAAAAACAAATAAATA
>Ga0098061_1000050_pt1 | contig 42835 bp, 60 predicted proteins | sample 22_taG_FD_92579 | JGI IMG/M metagenome (GOLD analysis project Ga0098061, IMG submission 92579) | Marine viral communities from the Subarctic Pacific Ocean - 22_ETSP_OMZ_AT15343 metaG | ecosystem: Environmental > Aquatic > Marine > Oceanic | place: Subarctic Pacific Ocean | collected 2015-01-20
AAGTTTGATGACCTTATAGGTAATCTACCAGAAGAATGGAACTGGTTAGATGGACATAGTTCAGCAGATATTGATGCTAAAAATGTTCACTTCACAAGAGGTGGCCCGTGGTTCAGAGGACAAGTATGGGAACCACTTGATGAACAATCAGAAAAATATGCGGTGGAATGGGAATCTATAAGAGACGAATATAGAGAATCTAAAAATTCCAATGCATAATGAACTGGAATAATTTAAAAAAAGAACATTACTTCAAAGAGCCTGTTGAGCATATTTACGCTATTAGCATTTTTCCAATAAAAGAATACGAAACACTTTATGAAAATCAAAATAATTTAAATCATAAGGCATGGCAAGAGTTTGATGAGAAATATAAAACTGGCTTTGAACTAAAAGAAGACATTACTGACATTGATTTTAAGAAAGAAATAATTGCATTGTGGTTTTTTAAAGAACGTTCAGATAATAACGCACAACCTATTTTAAATGTTGGAGGAAAAAAGATTAGATATTATCAAAATAAATTTTTAATTACTCCTTGTAAAGACATTAAAATAGAAGAACAAAAAAGAAAATATATACGAAGGCCTGTAATACAATTGGATATATCAAAGGCAAAATATGAACAAATAGTAGGAAGATTTAAATGAGTCCAGGAAAAAGATTTTTACAAAAATGTTTAGATAGTGAGGTAGTATTAGACCCGTGGCCTTATCAAATAATTGAAGAAACATTTAGCGAAGATGTATTCTTAAAATTAAAAAACGAATGTGCAAAACACTTAAAAATAAAAACTAACAAGTTGATTCATATACATCCTAGTCAGTTCCAAGAATATGGAATAAACTTTTATGCTGAGACTGTTGATATTTGTAGTAATTTATTTGATAATGTAAAACAGTTGCACGATGTATATCCAGAATATAGAAAATATCCTACACTTGGTATTAATGCTCATATTAGTATTACTCCACCTTTGCCATATAAATTTTATATTCATCAAGAAGGTATCGAGAAAACTTGGACCGCAGTAACTTACATTACTCCTGAAAACAACGTTGGAACTAAAATGTATACTGCTCAAACTGAAGATGCATTTGTTAAAGAAGCGGAATGGAAACCTAATTCAACATTTGTATTTTGTGGACAACAAAATAAAACTTGGCATTCATATGAGAGTAATCAAGATACTAATAGAATAACTTTTAATTTATTCGTTATGAAGCACAGATCTAAGAAGTGCTTCTATCCTTTATAAACTTTTTTAAAGTATCAACATCATTTGCTAAATGTCTATCTCTGACCTTTTTCCAAACATAGTTGTCTCTAATATTAATATTAAAATTGGTTCTAATCTGTTTGCCAGCATTATCGTTTATAATTTTTTTTGCTTTAAATTCTACTGTTGGCAAATATAAACATCTGTTTAATTTACGAGCAACTTTTTGTGTATAAGAATCTACGTGCCAATGCCAAAAAAATACAGGAGCAAGGTATCCTAATGTGTTTGTCCAATTTTTATGCACGGCAAAGTGTGGGGCACCTAATGGTTCGTCACCCCAAAGTCTAACCTTATTTCCTAAATTTTTAGTTCCTTTTCTTCTTCCGTCAGATGGTACAACCATTAATATCTTATCTTCATACTTGTCAAACTGTTCTACAATTAATTGATCCCAATCTTTTGTTTTAACTTGCACATCATCCCCCATTAACATAACAATATCATGTGATGCTTTGTCACACATCAAATTCCAACTATAACAAGTAGATTGATTAGGGCCAACTGTATAATATTTTTCATCTAATAAATCTTTGTATTGTTCTAATTTTTCATCATCATCATTAAGATAAAAAAGAAATTCTGTTTCGCCATTTTGTGTTGCTGTTGTTGTATCAACTAATCTTTTTGCAAGTTCTGGCCTTCCTCGTGATGGACAACAAAATGAAATCATATTAATTTTTTCTTCCATGTATCTGGGGTGTGTTCATTGATTATTTCTAATGGTAAGTGATACTGGAATTTTTTTGTACCCCTGGTTCTAATATAATCAGCAGTCTTTTTAACTGACTGTCGCATATTAGTTGATGTTTTATAATCTAATAATTCACGTGCTTTATCTGATGAGCAAGTCGCTAGTTTGACTTCTTTAGGTCTATCTTTGTGATGTATTGAAGCAAGATTCACTCCTGTTTCGTTAGCACACGCTTCTGCTAGTTCGTTAATAGTTACTGGCTCCTCGTCTGGTCCTATGTTAATAACCTCACCAACTACGTTGTCATTAAACGCAAGTGCGTTCAAACAATATAAACAATCATCAATGTAACTAAAACATCTTTTCTGTTCGCCATCTCCGTATATGATTGGTTGCTTACCTTGTAACATTCTGTTTAACATAATTGACATTACGTTTCTAAATGGGTCATCATACTTCTGTCTAGGGCCAACAATGTTGTGTGGAACAGCAATAACATACTCAACTCCATGCGTTTCACATAAATTTTTTAATACATCTTCCCCGGCTTTTTTTGCAATACCGTATGGATCTTGAGGACGACATTCGTAAGTTTCTTTGTACGGTACTTCGTCATGATGGCCATATCTTGCCATGCTTGAACAATACACAATACGTTTAACTTTGTTTCTTATTGCCGCTGTAATAGTTGTAACTGATGCTTCAAATATATTTCTTGTAACAAGTACAGGCGAAAATACTGACAGTCCTTCGTAGGCAGTGGCGGCGGTGTGATACACTATGTCACAACCTTCCATCGCTTTAGTTAGGTTCTCTAAATCACAACAGTCTACTTGATGAAACTCTACATCTTGCGGTACGTTATCTGTGTAACCACCAATCATATTATCATTACCAGCAACAGTGTGGCCTTGTGATATCATTAAATCTGCTAAATGTGAACCTAAAAATCCTGCAACACCTGTAATAAAAATTTTCATTTTGACTATTTAATTTGAGTTATACCCTGTAAAAAACTTTATCAGGCCAATGTTCTAGTAACAATTTATAGCCTAATTCTTTTAAAAAATTCATACATTCTCTATTGCTACTACCATATTTTCCAGTATTACTGTTTAACTCAATCATTACATATTTGCATTGTGTTTCTAGCACTTTTCTCGCACCTTTAAGTACTTCCATCTCAAACCCTTCGACATCTATTTTTATTAAGTCGATATCTTTACACTCTAAACTATCAACAGTTACCATTTCTATTGCACCGTCACCTAAAACTCTTTTTGCTTGAGTAAAATTATCTTCAGTTAGTGATATAAATTTTGATTCACTTCCGACTGCTTGTTGTCTTGGTTCGCAATTTACTGTGCAATTTTTTTCTAAACAGGTAAAATGTACTTCATCGGGTTCGAAAGCAATTACTTGTTTGCTATAATTCTCCATTGCTTTTGACCATGTACCGCACCATGCACCAATATCTAACACTGTATTAAATCTTTGATTGTGTTTCTCACACCATTCAATAAACTTATTCAAACATTTATTTTGAGTAAATGCTTGTCCTGACTTCCATTCTTCAATATGAACATCATTACTAGGTACCCAAAAATTGTTAACTTTCTCGATTTTCATTTGTAAAAATATAGTTAAATTCTTCTTCGTTACGTTTATGTTTTGATTCTAATTTAAAACCTGATGCTTCAATCATAGCAACATAATTTATATGCTTGTGTTCTATTTCTAATAGAATACTTTTTGCTTTTTTAAAAACGTTCATTGCACCTTCAATAACTTTGTCTTCGTAACCGTCTACATCTATTTTAATATAATCAGGTTGTGGTAAAATTTTTCTTTCAATTAAAAAGTCTAGTGGAAATTGTGTACATCCGTGATAATAATCTCCTTTTTCTCCAACAACATTATCAGCAACTCCTTCGTGCATATTTTTAACATTAATTGTAGACAGGCCAACGTTATTACTCAAAGCAATACAATAAGCATTACAATTTTTTAAATTATTTAAATTAATACTATCTAATAAATTTTTATAACTTGCCGCATGTGGTTCAAATGCATACACTGAATTTTGTTTTATTACTGCACTATACAAAGTGTATATTCCAATATTAGCACCAATGTCAAAAAACACACTATCTTTTTCAAATGTGTTTATCCATTTAATTGTTTCAGGCTCTTTACTTAACATTCTATCCATTCTATTTTTGATATAGGTTTTTTGTCCTTTATTATTTGCAAATAATATTTTTTTGTCTCTACCAATAGGAAAAGAAAAAGATTCAGTATCAAAACTTTTTAATTTAGGCATTATAATATTCCTTTGTCCATTAATATTTCAACAGCAGTGCCGTTTGCTATTTCCTCAGGAGTAAATTGTTGATATGCTAAACTATACAACCAATCCTCACACCCAACAAAAAAGGGATTTTCTATATCTGCTAATTCATGAAAACCTACATCTTTAGCAAAACTTTTTTCATCACAGAAAACAGGTACACCCATACATTGTGCTTCAACTGCCGCAATTGAACAACTTGTAACTAAACACCAAGCATCTTTTAAATCTTCTGCCAACGGAACTTTTGCTTCACTAGGACCAGATGTTCCTCTACCACGTGGCTTTTCTCTAACTTTTATTGGTCTATCTGTGTATCTTTTAATTTGTTCTATTATATCTTGTGTCCAATTAGGCTTATCTAAATAATTGTGTATGCCTGCACTACTAGGACATACTAAAATATATTTGCCTTTAAAGTTTGGTGCTTTAACTTTTAATCCAAATTTTTCAAATCTATCGGACTTACAACCTTTAATATATTCTACGTGTATAGCATTTTTACAAATACGCCAGTAATGATTATCTGGTTTTAAATTATTATTATCAAATCTACCAAAGTATGGAGTGTCAGTAAACCAAAACTGCTGTTTACGTGCTTCTAATTTTTTAACTAATTCAATATTATTATTTACAAAACCCCAAAACATTGAATTAGATAAAGGTTCTGTTGCAATACTATTGTCCGCTAGAACAACTTTGTCTGGCCATGATTTTTTTATACCATTAAACACCTCCCAGGCTTTACTGTTATCATTATTAAATGGTGCGTAAATTGTTAACATCGATAAATTCTTTTAATTCTTTTGCCCATAGTTTATGTCCAATGGCGCTAGGATGGGGATCTTTAGGACTTACTACATAGTTTCCTTCTTGTATAAACTCTAAATGACTTTGCTCTGGTTTGAAAAATCTTTCCATATCTGTTGCTTTAGAAAATGTTTTAAAATCACTAATATTAGGATTACTATAATTTGGTAAGGAATTACACATTACATAAGGAATCTTATGTAGTTTAAAATAATTTTGTAAATCTAAAACGTTATCCAAATACTTCATTATTAACGTATTTTCTAAATCCCATCCTGTTTGTTTTTTAATAAAATCTGTGTTCTCTGTTAACTTCCAACTACGCCAAGTTAAATCCATATTAGGCATTCTTCCTTTTTTCCAACCATCGTTAGTAACATAATCATTTCTCATCATGCTAGACCAACCAATCATTGCAAAAATATCTTTATATCCGTTTTGTTCAAACCATAATTTTGTTGTAAAACTAATACGTTCGTTACCTCTTCCTCCCATAGCAAGATTTGTTGCAATTTTTAAATCCATAAGTGTGGCTAATTCAACACCGTAATGGGTATCTACTCCGTCTTTGGGCCTGGGTGTTAAAAATGAACAACCATTAAGGAACAATTTGGAAACTGTCATACGATAATTATACACTAGTTATATAAGATATGCAAACCGTTAAGAACATTCAGGATATAAAATATTTCACCCAACAATGGGATATAATTGATCAAACATATCAATACAGTATCAAATGGACCAAATATGGAATTACAAATATATATTCAAGTTTACCAACTTTTGTATCTGACTTTACTAATTGTAGTGTAAACTCTTTGCCTGTTTTAGTTACTGAGGATAGAAAACTTATAACCAATCATGTATGGCCGTTGATATCAAGATATAAAGATAAACCGCACAAGGTTCATGATATATTTACAGAGTGGGGAGAAAAAGTTAACATTAATATGCCCCCTGTTAAACAACAATTTCATGAAAATTGGAAATACGTTTGGCTACCAATTGATGAATACAGTGCTGAAAATCCATGGCACATTTGGATTGACATTGTATCAAAGTTTAGACTAATTGAAAAACGTTGGAGTACAAATTTTGAAAAATATATGTTTATACTTGCTAATCCAAGCAAATATTTTGAAAAAATTTGTAAAGCATTTTTTCCAAATTTAAAATATCTTGTGATACCAAAAAATGAAACATGGAGATTTCAACATTTAATTGTACCATCAATGAGCAATTACAATGACGGTATACTTACTCCTCATATGCCACAATGGATAAGACATTTAGCAAACCTTGTAAAGAAAAAAGATACAAAACCTCATAGGAAAATTATAATAATACGTAAAGGTGCACTTAATAGAAACATTAAAAATCAGGAACAAATGTTAATGGCGCTAAAAGGATGGGAAACTATAGAGTTAGAAAAATTAACAATAGAAGAACAGGTTAGGACGTTTGCTGAAGCAACTCATATTGTATCACCACACGGTGCTGGCTTAACAAACTTATTATGGTGTAAAGAAGGAACAAAGGTTATTGAGTTAACACACGAAGCGTTTTTTGGCAAAAAAGTTTATCCTGTTTTGTCGCATCATTTAGGATTAAAACATTCGGTATTACTTTGCGATACTGTTCCGATTCCAGGACCTAAACCTAAAAATAAAAAATCAAAGGATATGGTTGATTTAAAAATAGATATTACGAAACTAATTGATATTTTAGATTAATCTGCCAGACCAGACAAGTCAACTTTAACAGTAGGAAATATATCTGCTAACTTTGGCCAAATTGCTACATGTTTTTTGTGTTTTTTGCCGCCAGCACAATGTAAAAAATAAACTCTGTCATAATCAAACTTTTCACCGTTATTTTTAAAATTATACATTCTTTTCATATCTAGTAAAGGCACATTACTATCAACAATACAAGCATTTAAAAACATACCATCGTCAATTCTATTGTCTGTGATATCTTTGTATTTGCTTATCCATGGTAACATAAATTCTGTATTGACTTTATTCAAAAGCATAACTCCAGGTTGCACAAATCTTTTACATATTGTTTCACCAGTAAACCTATCTGCTATTGGGTTTACTCTTTGATTGAATTTTGCACCTTCTGGAGTTGCTTCTCTAAATTTAGGATAATAACAAGTTTTTAATTTATTATCAATTGTAGGATATTCTTTAAAAACGTTTGGTGCATGTTCGAAAGCAATTACATCACTGTCAACATACATAATTTGATCATATTTTTCCCACCATGATCTATCAATCCATAAGTCAAATCTTTCCCAAGTTGGATGTTTAAATCCTAATTTTGGTTCGGTAATTCTTATATAATCAATGTCATATTTTTTACAGTACAATTGAAAACTGTATCTGCTATACTCTTCCATAGGACTAGCATATAAATTATTAAAACTTGGTTGTGAATATTTTTGAGTATCAATATAATATTGAATAATAAGATTCTTCATTGATAATATTTATTGACACAACTAACTGAACTTAAATATTCAAAAATGAAAATAAAAATCATCACATCTTATAAACCAGGCAATTGGGAACAGTATGGTAAAAAAGGTATTGAGTCAATGGCCGAACAATTTCCTAAAGAAATAGATATTGTTGTGTATGCCGAAGAGCCTAACCCTCAGTGCAATTATGAAAGAATACAATGGATTGATTTAAACACTGCTGAACCCACCTTATTTGATTTTAAAAAACGACATAAAGATGATCCAATTGCTAATGGAAAATTAGAAAAAATTCCTGGGGGTGTTCGTAGGTTACCAGAATTACAAACATTAGGTGGAGCCGATAAAAACAACGAATCTTTTTTATGGGACGCTGTAAGATTTTCAAATAAAGTTTTTTGTATTGTTAATGCAGTAAGAAATTCTCCAAATCATGATTATGTTATTTGGCTAGATGCTGATACCTATACATTTAGGCCAGTACCAAGTACTTTTTTTAAAAAATTATGTCCTGCTGACACTATGTTAACTTATTTAGGTAGAGAAGATCCTAGCCACAAAGACGGAGGAAAATACCCAGAATGTGGGTTTGTTTGTTATAATTTAAAACATCCTGAAACACAAAATTTTATTAATGCTTGGGAAAACTTATACATTACTGATGAAGTATTCAAAATTTTAGAATGGCATGATTCGTTTGTTTTTTGGCATATGACTAAAAAATTTAGAGAAGAGAAAAATATCAAAGTAAACGATATAGGTTACCAACAAGGTGTTCAAGGACATCATGTATTTGTAAACAGTGAACTAGGCAAATACATGGATCACATGAAAGGTGACCGCAAACTAAAAGGAAGTAGTTCAAAAAAAGATCTTAAGACTGACATTACCAACATTGATTATTGGAAAAAAGTTCCGTCGGCTTAAAAACAATATAATTACAGTAAATGAAAAAAATTGCATTTGTTACAGGAATGACAGGACAAGATGGTCCTTATCTTGCAAAACATTTACTAGAAAATGACTATAAAGTTTACGGTTTGGTAAAAAGATATAGTAATCCTAATCTTAGTAATTTACAATATTTGGACATAGAAAACGAGGTAGAATTAATTACAGGCGACATTACAGACGATGCTAACATGAATCATCTTGTAAAAACTATACGTCCAAATGAATTTTATAATTTAGCGGCACAAAGTTTTGTTGGTGCAAGTTGGGAACTAAACAAACAAACTAGTGAAGTAAATGCTATAGGAGTTTTAAATATTTTGAATGCAATAGTTGGTCACAATCCAACAACAAGATTTTATCAAGCAAGTACAAGTGAACTTTATGGAAACGCAAATGTTGACGGTGTGCAAGATGAAAACACACCATTTCATCCTCGTTCACCATATGGTATATCTAAGTTATATGCTTACTGGATGACTGTAAACTTTAGAGCAAGTTATAGTATTCATGCTTCTAATGGTGTTTTGTTTAATCATGAATCACCAATACGAGGCAAAGAATTTGTAACTAGAAAAGTTACAGATGGGGTTGCTAAAATAAAATTAGGACTTGCAAAAAAACTTACACTAGGAAATCTTGAAGCAAAACGAGATTGGGGATTTGCAGGAGATTTTGTAGAGGCAATGTACAAAATGGTACAACAAGAAGAAGCAGGAGATTACGTAATATGTACAGGTGTACAACATACAATACGAGAATTGCTTACTCTTGCATTTGAGACAGCAGGAATTCCTAATTGGGAACAGTACATAGAATCAGATCCTCGTTTCAAACGTCCAGCAGAAGTACATGCCTTACACGGATCCTACGAAAAAGCAAAAGAAAAATTAGGATGGGAACCAAAAACTTCATTTAAAGACATGGTTGCTTCAATGGTAAATGAAGATATAAAGCGACTGTCTAATGATATACGTTAGTGCCACAAATAGAGAACTTACTGAAAAATACGTTGACTGGGCAGTAACAGGACTGCCAGGAGCAGTTAAACTAAATCCACAAGATATTATTAAAAAAACTGATTGTAAAAAAGCAGTCATGTTTGGTGTGTTACGAGGTACACATTTAGTTTACAACTGGGCAAAGAAAAATAATATTGACTTTTACTATATCGATAGACCATATTGGGGAGAAACAAGAAACCATCCATTCTATGTAAAAATTGTTAAAAATAATCATTTAAAAAATTGGCAAGAAAATAGACCTGATGATAGATTTAAAAAATCTTTTCCATGGCCAATTAAACCTTGGAAAAAAGATGGAAAAAATATAATTATTTGTCCTCCTTCAAATGCAATGAAAGAATTTTTTAATGTACATGATTGGTTAGATAAAACATTGACAACATTAAAACAACATACTGATAGGCCTATTATTGTTAAAAACAAAGGATATAATCCTATTATAGGTTACGACAAACATGGTGGATATAAAGTTACAGGCAAAGACAATACAAAACCTAGTGGACCTATTGATTGGAATAATGCTTATGCAATAGTAACTTACAATTCAAATATTTCTCTCGAGGCAACTACAAGAGGTATCCCGTGTTTTACTGACGAACATAATGCTTGTGCACCAATATCACAAACTGATTTTACAAAAATAGAGACACCTAAATACGTTGATAGAGAACCGTTATACTATTCAATGGCATATGGACAATTTACAGGAGAGGAAATACGTAACGGCTACGCATGGAAAATATTAGATGAAAGTTGAAATATTTAGACGAACAGTAAAAGATAGACGCAGAGGAGCCAGTTGGGATTTACTTCAATATATGGCAGAAGGAATACGAGCCTGCGGGGATGAACCTATAATGGTGAACGAAAACAAGACAGGACCGTGGGATAAAAACGAAATGGAGCCAACTGCACCTATAGGATGTATGTTTGGTTACGGTGGTTCAAACCAAATGCATCATACAAAAGGACGTAGAAGAGATCTTGTTGAACGTGCTAAAAAGAAAGGCATTTACATTATTACATTCGATGGGGGATTAATGAGTAGTTTTGGTAATGTACATGGTACAAATCATCACTGGAGAGTGTCTTTGTATTCGCCTATGAACAATGGAAATTTTTTAAGTGATAATTCTCCAAATGATAGGTGGGAAATGATGAAAGCATTGTGGAAAGTAAAATACGAACCATGGAGAAAATCTAATTCAGAAGACCCAATTATGTTTGTACTTCAACCTAAAGATAATTGGAGTATGAATGAATTAGACCCGATAGATTGGTTTATAGATGTTTACAAGAAACTACGACCTATGACAAAAAGAAAGTTTATAGTGCGTCCACATCCTAATCATGTAGTAGCAATCGAAAATAGAATATCAGAATTTCCTAAAGATGTTGAAATACACATTGGACAAAAATACTTCCAAGGCGATGAAAAAAAGTATTATAGATTTCATTTTCAGGAGGCAATTACTAATTGTCACGCTATTGTAACACACAATTCAACAGCCTCAACTGACTCTTGTATAAGAGGTATACCAACATTCTGTACATCAGACCTTGCAATCTGTTGGCCTGTAGCAAATAAAGACTTAACAAAAATAGAAACTCCAGAATATCCTGATAGAAAACAATGGGTACATGATTTAGGTTATAAATTGTGGAATGAAAAAGAAATAAGAAACGGTACAGTATTCAAACGTTTCAAAACAAAATTAGGTTTATAATGTGCGGCATATACGGAATAACTGATCATAATCCAAAATTAATTCACAATTATATCAAAACTTGTAGCCACAGAGGTCCCGATGGTGAAAAAGTTTGGTGGGATCCAAATTATAAATTAACACTTGGACACAATTTACTTTCTATAATGAGTAGTCCTCAACTTTCTGTACAGCCATGGAAAACTCTAGCAGGAAACTGGTTAATATACAATGGCGAAATATTTAATTACTATGAATTAAAAGAAAAATACAAAGGTCGAGGATTTGCAGGTATCACAGGTTGTGATACTGAATTACTTGCGTGGGGTCTTGATACTTTTGGATTAAATTTTATAAACGAAATTGACAGTATGCATTCGTTTGCATATTACAAAGTAAACGAAAAAGAACTTTGGCTATCTAGGGACCATGCAGGTATTAAACCTTTATATTACGCTGAAGTAAAAGAAGGATTAATTTTTGGAAGTGAAATTAAAGGCTTACTTGATCATGTACCTGGATCACGTGTAATAGATCCTTTAGCATTTAGTAGTATGGCACATGTTGGATTAAATCCAACAGCAAATACATTTTTTTCTAATATCAAAAAATTATTAAGTGGCGAGACAATAATATATGATTTGAAAAATAAACGTATTAAAGATAAAAAAAGAAATTTAATTGTACCTACAAACGATCACAAGTTTTCTGCAGAAGAATTTAGAGCAGTTACACGTGATAGTGTGAAAATGTGTAGTATTGGAAGACGCAAAATTGGAATATTTTTAAGCGGTGGGTTAGACAGTGGAATGGTTGCTTATGAACATAGTAATTTATATGATATAACAAATACATATACAAACAAAATGGAACCAAATATAATTTGGCGTGAAGACGATCATAATGACGATCATAACAAAGCACTGAGACTTGCAGAACAATATAAATTTAATCATAAAGTTGTAACAATGACTCCACAATTAGTAACAGAAATGTGGGACGATAGCATATACTTTATGGAACAACCGGTATACAATCCGTCAATGGTTATGTACTATTACACAAACAAAGTATTAGCAGACGATGGTATTACTGTAACTTTGGCTGGAGACATGGGAGATGAAGTATTAGGTGGTTACCCAAAGTATTGGAAATTAAGAAATAAAAATGTAAGAACTTGGAATGAATTAATTAAAGCATGGATGAATAGAATAAAACGTCCAATACAAGTTACAAAAACTCCTATTAGTAAAGAAGAATTAACAGAACATTTCAGTAAAACTTTTCCAGAAGAATTATATGATCAAAAAGATCCAGTAAATTCTTATATGGCATTAGACTGTGTTACTCAAGTTCCAGAAGAATTTTTTATAAGAAATGATACTTACGGTATGGCATTTAGTATGGAAGGACGTTTTCCTTTGGCTACTAAAAGATTTATGAAATATGCTTTAAGCATTAGTTCTTCTGCAAAAATTGGAATACACAAGCATCAAACAAAACTATTAAGTAAAAAAGCATATAAAGATATTTTCCCAAAAGAAATTGTTAACAAACACAAAACTGGCTGGACTGCACCTGTTAAGGGTTGGATTAATACTGAGAAGGTTGCAAGCGATTATTACCAAAAAAGATTGGCACAAGAAGATTGTTTAAAAGATATTGTAGTACGAGAAAATGATATACAAAAATCTGCCATACCTGCTTGGATAATGCGAGAATGGGCAAATAAATTTAATATGACATTTGAAAATTAAATAGAATGACAATGAAAATTAAAGTATTAACATCATATAAACCCGGTACATGGAATGAGTACGCCAAGAGAGCCGTTGATAGTGTATTGCAACATTGGCCTGGAGATATTACTGTTGCAGTATATCATGAATCACAAAATGCTGATGTGTTTGATCATCCGCGGATACAATGGGTCGATGTGCATAAGGAACAACCAGAACTAGTAAAATTTAAAAACAAATACAAAAACGATCCTATTGCTAACGGTGAAATACAAGGAATCCCTAATGGTATACGTAGACCGGGGCCTATGCCAAAAAAAGGATCTTTCCAATGGAATGCTGTAAGATTTTCAAATAAAGTTTTTTGTGTTACACACGCATTAAAAAATTCAGAAGGATACGATTATGTTATTTGGTTAGATGCTGATACCTATACATTTCGGCCTATACCAAAAGAATTTTTAGAATATCTTTTGCCAAAAGATACAATGTTAACTTATTTAGGCAGAGAGAATCCTGATCTAAACGATGGTGGAAAAGATCCGGAATGTGGATTTGTAGGTTATAATTTAAACCACCCAGAGATACAAAACTACTACAACGATTGGGAAAAAATGTATATTAATAATGAAGTGTTCAAACTTACAAAAGGATGGACAGATTGTTCCACTTTGTGGCATTTATCTAAATTATATCAAAAAGAAAAAAATGTAAAAATAAATGATATCGGCTATGCAAAAAAAGTTAAAGGACATCATGTATTCATAAACAGCGAACTAGGTTTATACATGGATCATTTTAAAGGTAATCGAAAAGAAGTAAGGAAAAGTGGTAAGAATGATTTTCGACCACAAGTATTAGAGTCTACAAAAAATCTAACAGAACTAGATTATTGGAAAAAAGTTTAATGAAAGTAGAAATTTGGCCACAATATGGTCCATTAAATTCTAAACAAATTTTTGAAAACTTTATTACAAGTTTACAAAACAGTGGCGAACAGTTATCAATTAACAAAAATTCAAATGCAGATGTGGCTGTAATATGGTCAGTTTTATGGCAAGGACGTATGAGAAATTACAAACGTATTTGGCAAGAATATAGAAATGCAGGTAAACCTGTTATTGTAATCGAGGTAGGTGGATTAAGACGTAACAAAAGTTTTAAGATTGGAATAAACGGTGTTAATAGAAAAGCAGACTTTGCCAACCAGGAAGTTGATAATACTAGATGGCCTTTGTTTAATCATACATTTAAACCATGGCGGACAACTGGAAATAATATTATTATTTTAGGGCAACATCACACTTCTGAACAATGGTTTGGCCTGCCAGACATGGACAAATGGTTTGAACAACAAGTACAACAAATTAGAAAATACACCGATCGTCATATACAAATTAGGCCGCATCCAAGAAATCCAATTGGATTTGATGTAAGTAAATTTAAAAATGTTTCTGTGAGGCGACCTATTATGGATAGAAAAACAATTGACGATACAGACTTTAAAGATATTTTAAAAGATGCGTGGGCAGTAGTAAATTATAGTTCTAATCCTGCTATGGAATCAGTAATAAATGGTGTGCCTATATTTATATCAGAAGACAGTTTGTGCTACGAAGTTGGTAATAAATCATTCGAAAATATTAATAATCCTCAAATGCCTGATAGACAACACTGGGCAAATAAGTTATCATACACTGAATGGTTTCCAGATGAAATTAAAAAAGGGTTACCATGGAAAAGAATTAAAAAAAGACTTAAGGAGAAATATTTGTAATGCTAAACGAAATGCGAGACAAAGACGGTAAAATATTTAAAGTTCATCATACAATTGAACCTATCGAATGGGAACCTTACAAAGGTGAAACTATAAACACAAATCTTATAATACGTGGGGGAAAGAAAATACAAGAAACTGCTTTTTACGAAGATAAAGTAAAGGCGGTACCGCATGGTAATGCATACATCATCGGAAATGGCCCGTCACGTAAAGGGTTTGATCTTAATACGTTAAAAGCAACAGGACAAACATATGGATGTAATGCTTTATACAGAGATTTTATGCCAGATTTTATTTTTAGTGTAGACACAAGAATGACAACTGAGATGTGTGAGAACGACGTTGGCAAAAAAACAATTCACTATGCACCTTCCTTAGAAGTTAATAGGCCATACAGTAAAGGTATGTTACACCTAATTCCAAATAATCCTCATTGGATATCAGGTAATCAAGCATTTTGGACTGCTTGTGTGCATGGTTATAAAAACTTATATCTAATTGGATTTGATTTTAGAGAATACGGTCGCGATCAATTTAACAACATATATCAAGACTCAGAAAATTATGGCGTGAGACACAGTGATTCAATATTTGAAGGATGGTTAAAACAGTTTAGAGATCATTTAAAAATGAGACCTTACTGTAATTTTACAATAGTACACGACAACCCACCTGAATATTTGTATCATCTACAAACTGGCACGGATTTAGGAAATAGTCATCTAATGACTTATAAAGAATTTAACGACAAAGTGATAAACCGACAGCCTCAAATTTAGGTAGAAATTTATAAAAGTTAGCATTGTGGTTTGAATATTTGTCTTTTAATACTGTCATTTGATAAAGATGCACCATTTCATGAGCAAGTGTTTCAATAAAGTCTTTAAAATTTTTAAACTTACAATGTAGTTGAATGTAGAACTTAACATTTATGTGGTGTGGTATAACTCTTTGATCAAATTTGTTTTTTGGAGTTTTTCTATTATCCCAATGGGCAACACATCTACCCCAATCATCACGAAGTTTTTTAACTTCAATATATACTCTACCTAATTTATTACCAAATAACAACGTGTTTAATCTACTAAACCAGTAAACAGCAGTTCTGGTTGTTGGGTAATAATACCCGCTATCAGACCCTTCAGATAGTTTAGTTTTTAACTGTCTTTTAAAAGACTTACGTTTACTTTGTTTTTTATGTTTCATAGTTGACAATATTACCGTTTATGTTATAATATACTAGTAATTATCAAAAGTCACAGGAGCAAAATGCAGGCAGATTTACCAAAAACTATTAACGAAGCGGTTAAAATACTAGCATATAATGATTATTTCTGGTCAATACTACCAAATCAGCCAAAAAGCAAGATATCTCCTCACCCTAAAGATTATGAAACTGTAAAATCATTAGCAGAAGCACAATATGCCTGGACTGAAAAACAGGCCAAATTAGCATTAGTAATTCTCAAAAGATACCTAACAAAGTTCCAAGCACACGGAATGGATATTAAAAAATTATTAGACAATCCTCAATATGAGGCTCCTTTTAGAGTTATTAATTTTGAAAAAAGTATTGAAAAGTTTATCGACATAGACGAAGAAGAGAAAATTGAATTGCATTTTCCGTATAATAAAAAACTCATACAATTAATTAGAATATTAAAAGACAATAAATGCTTGCCTGCAGGGTATGCCAAGTACGATGGAGAAACTAAAAAATGGACATTTAAACAAACTGATGTTACTACTTACTATCTTACACTAATCGCTATAAGATATGATTTCAAATTTATCGATACTACACTACTTGATGACTACTATCTAGTAAGGAAAGAAATTGCAGGACATAAAAAGCCTCATGCAAAATTAATTGGTACAGAAATTATTATAGATAATGCAAGTGAAAGTCTGCAAAATTATTGGAATGATAATATTAAACACTTATCAATTATACAACAGGTTGATACATTTAAAAATTTAGGATTAAGCACACGTGGTATAAAATTTAAATCATGGTCTAAGTTGGCAGGGAAAATTGCTAGTAATCAAAATGACCGTATGTGGATAAGCAGTAATGACTATACAAGAAATGAAACAATAAATGCTCTACTTGAATTAAATTGTTTTCCTTTGCTTATGCCTGTGTCGGGCGATCCTTACACACATACCGATGCCAGTGACTGGCAGGAGTGGTTAAAGATATTCGAAAGACACGATATTGAACCTAAAAATATGTCATTTGGTTTTGATATAAAACAGCCAAGTGGCCCAGGGGATAAAGAAAATAATCCTTTCGTAGAGAATCGAACTGAAAAAATGGCCGATGACAAATACCAAACCCTGTTTGAATTAAGTCAACTCAGTAAACAATTTAAATATCTTGATAAAGAGACAAAGGTTATATTTGTTAGAAATCGAATACCAAAAACTTTAATTAGATCCGGAATTAAACCAAAATGTTGTTTGATCGGTCTTGGTGGTGGTTATTATGCGGCAGGCACAGACAAACTAAAAAGATATCTTGATTCTTTACCTAAAACGTTGTATTATAATGATCATCGGCCTTCGAGTTACGATTGGCATGATAAAGTTATAGTAAAACTATGAGCAGTTGTAAATTAGTAATCAAAGACCAAGTAAATGTAAAATTTGAGAACTTAGATCTCAAATGGCGACAACGCCTTCACCAAAAATTCAAATACCAAGTGCCATACGCTTATCATTTGCCGGCAGTTAAATTAGGTAGGTGGGACGGTAAGATTGCATTTTTTGGTATAGGCGGCGCAACATATCTATACCTTATTGACCAAATATTGCCTATACTCGAAGATGGGGGTGTGTATGTTGACTTAGAAGATCAGAGGCCGCAACAAGATTTAGAATTCAAAGCAATTGATAAAAATTATTTAAGTCATATCAAGTGGCCCGACAAACATCCTTGTGCTGGACAACCGATACAATTAAGAGATTATCAAGTGGAAACAATAAACAAATTTATCGAGAATCCACAAAGCATACAAGAGATCGCTACCGGTGCTGGTAAAACTATTATAACTGCGGCACTATGTCAGTTAGTCGAACCATACGGACGTACACTAACAATAGTGCCAAACAAAAGTCTTGTTACACAAACCGAAGAAGATTTTTTAGCCTGTAATTTAGACACAGGTATATATTATGGAGACAGTAAAGAAGTTGGAAGATATAATACAATTGCAACTTGGCAAAGTTTAAATGTTTTAGAAAAAAAATCTAAAAATGAACACTCAACAGAGTTTAAAGAATTTATACAAGGTATTAATACAGTAATAGTTGACGAAGTGCATATGGCCAAAGCAGATGTATTAAAAAGAATGTTAACTGGTCCATTTGCATATTGTCAAATGCGTTGGGGACTAACTGGTACAATTCCAAAACAAGAATTTGAATATATGGGTATTAAAGTATCCCTTGGCGAAGTTACAAATAAAATTCCTGCAAAAGAATTACAAGACAAGGGTGTACTTGCAAATTGTCATGTAAATGTTTTACAAACAAACGATATACTAGAGTTTAGAAGTTATGCAGAAGAATTAAAATGGTTAACAACAGATCCAAAGCGTATGAGTTGGGTGGCACAAACAATTAAAGATATTGCAACGTCTGGTAACACACTAATACTTGTTGATAGAATATCCGCAGGAGAGATACTTGAAAAGAAAATAAAGGACAGTGTTTTTATTAGAGGTGCAACTAAAAACATAGAAAGGAAAGAACATTATGATGAGGTTTCTACTTCTCAAACTAAAGTTATTATCGCCACATATGGAGTGGCCGCTGTTGGTATTAATATTCCTCGTATTTTCAATCTTGTTCTTATAGAACCTGGCAAAAGTTTTGTAAGAGTAATACAATCAATTGGAAGGGGCATACGTAAAGCAAAAGACAAAGAATCAGTTAATATATGGGATATTACCAGTTATTGTAAGTTTGCAAGAAGACATCTTACCCAAAGAAAAAAGTTTTACAAAGAGGCAAATTATCCGTATAATATAGAAAAGATAGATACAGATTTATATGAAAATATTAACACTCGATGACGCAACATACACTCTAGAAAAAATTCCGGAGTGGGTAGATGAAAAACTAAGATTTGCTGTGCTGGATAATTCAGATCCTACTAATCCGGATTTCTTCTATATTCCGTTAATATTTTTAGAAAGTTTTAATGCGCCGGCGGCAGTATTAGAGATTGGCCCGTATAAAATAAAAATGCCATTAGATTGGAAAATGTTAATAGGAGAACAAGGACAACCAGAGATGCATGTACTACCTATAACTAGTTTGAATGACAGAGGTTTTGATGCATTCACATTCAATCCTTTAAGTAGTAGTAAACCAGATTTCTACCCAATAGATATTATAGATATCTATACAGAAGTTAAATGGTATTTCCCAAAAATTAAATCAGGACAAATGTTGGCCGTGCCTTTAACAGATGGTCCAAAACCTATGTGTGCTTATTTTGTTAAAGATATTTCAAGACAATGTGAACAAGTAGATTATGGCTCAGTCTGGTAGAAAACACGTTAACATTGAAGCACCAATTATGGAAGTGCAAGGTGCATACATCTGGATGGACAGGCATTGGCCAGTGGATTTGTTTGAGTGGCTAAGAAAAGAAAAAATGGTATTTACAGAAATAAAAATGAAAAAAAATAAACTTACACTCTATTTTAATACAGCAAAAGAGTGTACAATGTTTGGATTAAAATATGACAGAGAAAAGCAAAAGGAAATTTTTCGAACTTCGGAATGGTCTTAAAGCAGTAGACTTTAGAAACAAAGACTATTTCGATAGAATTGATGAGCACGAAAAAAGTTTATATTCACCTTATATGCTAATGAGGTATACTTCAAGTGTATCTAGCAAAGATCGTTTTTATGTAGAACACTACGTTGAAATGGTTAACGAATGTGTTAATAAACATCTGTTTACACTATCAAGTAAACATAAAAAGTTGTGTTGGATATTAACATCTATGTGTGGTACTTTACAACAACAATTTCATCCATGGATCAAACCAATGAAACGTGTGCCAAACAAAAGTTTAAAACAACTACAACAACTGTATCCATATATGAAAGAGTCAGATCTTGAAACACTAGACACAGTTATAACAGACAGGGAACTTGAGGAACTTTTAGAATCGCATGGACAACAATCTAAATAAATGTACTTACTGCGGTAAAGAATTTACACGTGAAAGAACTCTGCAAGTTCACATGTGTGAGCCTAAACGTAGACACTTACAAAAAAGTGAGAAATGGGTGCAAAATGCATTTTTAGTATTTCAAAGATTTTATCAAATACACCAACATGGACAAAAAGAAAAAACATATAATGATTTTTGTAAGAGTGCATACTATAATGCATTTGTAAAGTTTGGACGATTCATGATGCATATTAATCCGTTGTATCCTGAAAAATATATTGACTATGTGATACTATCAAAAGTTAAACTAGATCACTGGGCAAGAGACGATTTGTATGAAACATATCTAATCGACACACTTAAGGCCGAACCAGTAGAATCGGCCTTACAAAGAAGTATAGCAACAATGATGGACTGGGCAGAAGAACAAAATGCACAGTGGGCCGACTATTTTAGATTAGTTAATACTAACAGAGCAGTGCAACATATTCAACAAGGTAAGATTACACCTTGGTTGTTGTTTGGTTGCAAAGCAGGAAAAAATTTGTTAAAATCATTTAATAACGAACAATTACAAATGGTTGCAAGATTTATTGCTCTGGAATTTTGGACACAACGAATAAAAAGTTCTCCAGCAGACCAATTATTTGTACAAGAAACTGCTAAGGAGGCAAAAATTGAGTAGAGTAAAAATACAAAGCGGAGATGAATTTGATATTGAATTTGAACAGGGAGATGCAATAGTAGTTGTGTCAGAGACAGGTGGAATAAGAAAAGTTTATATGCCAGATATGAACTTAAGATATTTCAACAGTGAAGGATACAAAAAATTACTAGAATGTATTGATGTATTACAACCAGGAGCCAAAGAAGAATTTATTAAACATAATGAAAAAGAAAGAAAGGGTAGAATACACTAATGCCTGACGTAGATATAGATTTTTTTGACAGAGACGGTGTACTAAAACTTTTCAAACACACCCCTGCAACTATTATTAAAGATGAAAAAATTGAAAAGCATAAAACAGGTGTTTACTTTCATGCTGTTCCAGAAAACCCTGTAACAAGACATTCTAGTTTAGATTATAAAAAAGCAGAAAACAGAGGATATTTTAAAATTGATATGTTGAACGTTAACATTTACAAACACGTTAAATCGGAACAAGAACTTGTAGAGTTAATGATACAAGAACCGGATTGGGATATGTTAAAAGATATAAAAATTGTTAATCAACTGTTTCATCTTAATGGACACTTTAAAATTGTTTCACAACTTGAACCCAAAACAATAGAACAACTTGCGGCTGTATTAGCAATAATACGTCCTGCAAAAAGACATTTGATGTACAAAGACTGGAAAGATATTATAAAAGAAGTGTGGATAAAACCAACTGACGGTAGTTACTTCTTTAAAAAATCCCATGCAGTTGCTTATGCTCAAGCAATAGTAGTCCAAATGAATTTGATAGTGCGTGATAAATATATTTTTGATGCACAATCAAAAAACTAAAAGACTTTCCAAAAAACGTAAGAACAAAAAAAAACTAGTATCCGATCATGATCACTATCAAAAGAACAATCCGTTGACTGTTTATTTTGCAAAATTTATAGAGAAAAAAGCGGAAATTAAATAGGTTTTCTTACTAATTGTATTGTTCTACGCTTAACTCGTTTCTTTGAAATATCTGAAAGTTTTACTGTTGGACCGGCAACTACTTCTATGTCTTTTGAATTTAATGTTACTAAAGTAGATCTAAAATAACGAAAATCACCTTTTAAGAATATGTTAATTGGTAATTTACGATTTGATTCGTACCACCAAATTTCGCCACATTTTAAAAATCTCATTTTGTCCCGTGGCATCATAAGCCTGCCATAATCATAAAAACTAATAACGTTTACATCTTGATTTTGCACAATACCCACGAACTCCATGCCCCCTTTTCTGATAAGGCTCAAAAATGGGAATTTATCCTTAAGTGTGTTAAAAATTTCGTTCATGTTCTATCTATAAATACTGTTAAATATGTATTATGCAAACAGTATCAAGGTATTTACTATCACAGTTGGTAATAGCCTATGTAAATGGTTATCACGGGAGGAACTCTAACGTGTACGATAGAAGATTAACACTACATAGAGGAGTGGATAATCCTGTCACTTTTACCTTTAAAAACGAGGATCAAAAGGCTCAGGATATTACTTCTAAGACATATGAGTTTAATATGATTGATACGGAGTCCAAAAAAGCCGTATTAACCAAAACACTCACAATATTAGACGATGGCTCGACTGTTAGTACTAAAGGTGATGCTAGTTGCACAATTAGTGAAGGTGACTTAATAGGCTTAGATGCTAAATTTTACAACTTTAGCGTTAGGGACGTAGCATCTGACAATGCTAGAACAGTCACATATGCATCCACAGGATATGCGGCTGGTGGAACAATCGAGGTGCTTGATGGGGCTTATCCAGAATTTGTGGATAGTACAGCAGTAACACAATTTACAGGAACAGGTGGACCTTTGCAATACACTAGTAGTGCAATAGATGGTAGACCTGGTATTAACAATAACCAAGCACTCCATACCATTGCGATATATCCTCAAGCCTTTACTGGTAAAGTTATTGTACAAGGTACTATGGCAAGTTCTCCAAGTGATAGTGATTTTGTTACAGTAACGTCAACAACACTCTCTAGTGCTTCAACACCAAGCACATTGAACTTTACTGGTGTTTACCATTCGGTAAGATTTAGTTGGGACAACGATCCGGATACCACTGGAAAGATTGACAAAATACTCTATAGACAGTAAAATATAAGGTATGAACCTGATCCAGAATACAATTCTGAATTCTTTACCTGCGAATAAAAAGAAAACTCCTTCTGGCTGGATATCCTTTAATGCTCCATGTTGTATTCATAATGGAGAAACACAAGATAAGAAAAAACGAGGTGGCATTATGACAAGTGCTGACGGAACTATATCTTATCACTGTTTCAATTGTGGATATAAGGCTTCTTATATATTAGGCAGACGTCTTACACAAAAAATGAGAACTTTTATGAGTTACATTGGTGTTCCTGATGATACAATTAAAAAATTAGCAATAGAGGCCATGCGTCATGAAGAAGGTGATATAAAATACGAAAAGAAAAGATTTGTAACTTTTAATAAAAAAGAATTACCTAAAGGAACAAAAGGACTAGACACGTGGTTAGAAAAATATACAACATTATCAAAAGAGCAACAAAATAGTATAGACAATTTATTAAATTATTTGTCAAGCAGAGGCATAGGGCCTGATTGGTATGACTTTATGTATTCTGCAGATCCGTTTTGGGATTCTAATAAAAGAGTTATTATTCCATTTTATTGGAAAGGAGATATAGTAGGATTTACAGGAAGGATGTTTGAAAAGTCTGACAAAGTAAAATATTATACTGATGTACAACCAGGCTATGTTTTTAATATGGATACACAAGATTGGACACGAAAATTTGTAATTGTTACAGAAGGACCGTTTGATGCAATTACCGTTTCTGGGGTGAGCATACTAGGATCGGAGATAAATGATATACAGCGAGAGTTGATAGATGGCCTTAATAGGCAAGTAATTGTTGTGCCTGACAGAGACAAACCAGGAGAAAAATTGATAAATCAAGCAGTAGAATTTGGATGGTCCGTTGCATTTCCAGAATGGGAGGATGCTGTTGACGATGTAGCAGATGCAGTTGCAAAATATGGAAGACTCTTTACAATACAATCAATATTGAAAACAACAGAGTCTAACAAATTTAAAATAGATCTAAGAAGGAAAATGTATGGTTAATTTTCACATCGAGCCAACTTCAAAATGTACTTTAGAATGTCCGTTGTGTGATAGAACATGGTTCTATGAAAAGTTTAAAAGGCGATTACTGCACGAAATCAATATTGATAATATTGTTAAATTTGTTGGACCTAATGCTGTTATTAGCATGTGTGGCAATAACGGTGATCCGATTTATCATTCTAAGTTTCACGAACTGTGTAGAAAGTTAAAAGATAATAATTGCGTTATTAGTATTACTACAAACGGGTCGTCTAAAACTAAATCGTGGTGGAGAAAACTAAACGATATATTAGATGAAAACGATAAAATTATTTTTTCAATTGACGGATTAGAAGATACAAATCATTTGTATAGGAAAAATGCAAAATGGAAATCGATAATGTCAGCAATAGAAGTTTTGCAAAACAGACGATGTAAAATAATTTGGAAGTTTATTGTGTTTAAACATAATCAGCATCAAATTTATCAAGTAAAACAATTGTGTGATAAATTAAATTTTGATGATTTTAGATTGGAACGAAGTAATCGATGGTTAGGAAAAAAAGAACTAATGCCAGACAGAGAGTATGTAGACAACTATTATGAACACCAACAAGATGTTTTAATAGATGCAAATTACAAAACACAAATGAGGCCATATTGTTTACAAAATAACATGCCAACTAATGGATTATATGTTGACGCTGAAGGAGACTTTTATCCTTGTTGTTGGATAGGAACTTACAGATACAAGTATAAAAATACGTTCTCTCCTAAAAATAATAATTTTAATATCAAATCAAATAGTTTAGATAGCATTTTGGAAAATGGTAAAGTAAAAGAGTTTTTTGAGTCAACAAAACAATTTACATCTGCTCACGAATGTTGTAAAATACAATGTGGAGTAAAAAATGGCCGATTATAGTTTTGATGTACAGAAGTTATATTTAGAAATGCTATTAGCAGATGCTGAATCATTTGCTAGAGCACAAAATATATTCACACCTATAAGTTTTGATAGAAAATTGCAACCTATTGCGAAGTTTATTAAAGACTACATGGAAGAATATAAAGTAATGCCCGATGTAGAGCAAGTCAATGCCAAACACGATATTAAATTAAAATCGGCAAAAGATTTAGATCCTAGTCACTTTAATTGGTTACTAGATGAATTTGAAACGTTTTCAAGACACAAGGCACTAGAACGTGCAATACTACAATCAGCAGACTTACTCGAAAAGGGAGACTATGCTCCAGTTGAGGACATGGTTAAAGAAGCAGTGAGTGTAGGACTAACAAAAGATCTTGGCACAGACTACTTTGAAGATCCAAAAGGTAGATTAGAGAGACTTAAAAACTCTAATGGACAAGTCAGCACAGGTTGGCCAAACATTGACAAGAAACTATTCGGTGGATTTAACCGAGGTGAACTAAACATTTTTGCAGGTGGATCAGGCGCAGGTAAAAGTTTGTTCTTACAGAATCTTGCAGTGAATTGGTCAACTGCTGGTTTGAATACTGCGTATGTTTCTTTTGAATTAAGTGAAGAACTTACTTCTATGAGAATGGATGCAATGATGACTAACATTCCAACTAGAAAAGTATTTCCAGAAATCGATAATGTTGAAATGAAAGTTAAAATGTTAAAAAAGAAATCAGGGTTATTGTTTATAAAATACTTGCCGAGCGGTAGTAATATTCTTGATATAAGAACATATATCAAAGAACTTGAACTAAAAACTAAAAAGAAAATTGATTGTATATTAATTGATTATTTAGATTTAATGATGCCAAAAAGCAAACGTGTATCGCCCAGTGATTTGTTTATTAAAGACAAGTATGTGTCAGAAGAATTAAGAAACTTTGCAGTCGAATCACAAATGCTATTAGCAACAGCATCACAGTTGAATAGAGCAAGTGTTGAAGAAATAGAATTTGATCATTCTCACATAGCAGGAGGACTTTCTAAAATACAAACAGCAGACAATGTTATTGGTATCTTTACAAGTAGAGCAATGAAAGAACGTGGTAGATATCAAATACAGTTTATGAAAACTAGAAGTTCAAGTGGTGTTGGACAAAAAGTTGATTTAGAGTTTGATGTTGACAGTTTAAGAATTAGAGGACTAGAAGAAGAGGAAAGTTATAATCAACATAGTAAAGCAAAAAATCCAATATATGATTCATTAAAACAAAAATCAAAAGTAAGTGTAGATAAAACAGGTGCACAATCAAATATTCCCGATCCTACTAAAGGTATTGATATTGGGAAAGTTAAAGCAGATGTTGAAGGTAGTAAATTAAGAAAATTATTAAATGAATTGCATTCAGATGAGGAACAATAATAATGATCCTTATAGCACATCGTGGGAATACAAACGGTAAGAATCCCGAAAAAGAAAATACTGTTGCTTACATAGAAGAAGCATTAAAAAAAGGGTACCATTGTGAAATAGATGTTTGTAAATGGGATGGAGAACATTTTTATCTTGGGCACGATGAACCTCAAGAAAAAGTAACTATGCAATGGTTGAGAGACCATCAATTATGGTGTCATGCTAAAACTTATAATGCTTTAGAAGGAATGCTTTCTAATGCCATACATTGTTTTTATCATCACAGAGACAAATACACAATAACTTCACAAGGATGGATTTGGGCGTTTCCTGGAGAGCCTGTAGGAAAGTATACTATAGCAGTACACCCAGAACAACTATCTCCAGAACAACTTGAAACATGTTCCGGTGTGTGCAGTGACAACCTTGATAATTACAAATACTTACTATGAACATTATAATACCAATGGCTGGAGCAGGATCTCGCTTTGAAAAAGCAGGGTATAGTTTTCCAAAACCTTTGATTGAAGTGCATGGTAATCCGATGATAGCGAAGGTTGTTGAAAATTTAAACTTACAAGGCAGATACATTTTCTTAGTACAAAAAAGTCACTATGAACAGTATGATTTAAAAAATTTATTAAATTTAATTGCTCCAGGATGTGAAATTGTACAGATAGATGGACTAACAGAAGGTGCGGCTTGTACAGTTTTAAAAGCAAGAGACTTAATTAATAATGATCAACCACTAGTGATATCTAATTCAGATCAATATATTAAATGGAACAGTTTTGAAACTATTTCATCTTTTAATAATGAAGATGGTGGAATACTTACTTTTAAAAGTGTTCATCCCAAACACAGTTTTGCTAAAGTCAGCGGAGATGGGTATGTTACTGAAGTTGCAGAAAAAACTCCTATATCAAATGATGCTACTGTAGGAATATATCATTGGCGACATGGTAGCGATTTTGTAAAGTATGCTGACCAAATGATTGAAAAAAATATTAGAACAAATAATGAATTTTATATTTGTCCTGTATACAACGAAGCACTCAAAGACGGATTCAAAGTAAAAGCAAGTCTAGTTGACGAAATGTGGGGTATGGGAACACCTGAAGAACTTAACAATTTCTTAACACACTACAAAGGATAATGCTTTTTTATAACGATAAGATTAATCAAGAAAATTATATCATTGCAACTTACTTTATTAAAAGTAAGAATGCAGATTTGGCAACGTGTGCATGGAATCTTGCTATTGGTCAAAGTGTAGGTAATCCAAATGTTAGAAACCAATGGGAAACAGAAGAACTGTTTGAACAGAGTAGTTGTGTGATTGTACACGAGAAAAAAGAACTACAAACACTAACACAAGGAAAAGTTAAGATTGCTTTTCCAATAATAAACACAGACTGGAACGGCGATGGCATAAGCCATTTATTATGCCAACTAATGGGTGGACAAGTAGATATTGATACATTTGATAGTTGTAGATTAACACAATTAAAGTTTCCAGAATCTGTAAAGGAATATTTTTTAGGGCCAACACATGGTATTACAGGTATGCGTGATTATACTAAACGTTACAATAAACCATTAAGTGGTGCAATAGTCAAACCTAAAACAGGAATGCCTGCTGAAACTTTACTTAATATGGTTAAAGAACTTGTTGATGGTGGTTGTGATTTTATAAAAGAAGATGAGATTATGAGTAACCCAAGTTTCTGTCCATTAGAAGAAAGAGTACCATTGATTTCTAATTGGTTGAATTCACAAAGTAAAAAAGTTGTTTATGCTGTTTGTATAAATGGAGATCATCATCATATTTTAAAAAGAACAAAGATGGTTGCTGACATGGGCGGAAATGCAATACACGTAAATTTTTGGTCAGGGTTTGGTGTATATAATGCTATTCGTAAAATGAACACTGGATTGTTTTTACATTTTCAAAAATCAGGTGACAAAGTAATTACAGACAAACGTCATGCATTTGGTATTGATTGGAATGTTATTTGTCAATTAGCCGGTATGATGGGTGTAGATTCTATACACGCAGGTATGTGGGGTGGTTATCTAAGTGACGATGAAGATGATTTGAGAGAAACAATAAACGTATTACACGATCACAATGTTGTGCCTGCCTTAAGTTGTGGAATGCATCCGGGTCTAGTTCAAGCAAACATAAAACAATTTGGTAACGATTTTATTGCAAATGTTGGTGGTGCTATACATGGACACCCTATGGGTACGTTAGCAGGTGCTAAAGCCATGAGACAAGCAATAGACAAAACACATGATATAGAATACGAACAAGCAATAGCCAAATGGGGTTTCGTAAAATGATAAATGCTGACGAGGTCGCTGTCTGCGTATCTGGACTTGCTCGTCCTGGACACGAAGAAGCATTAGAAGTTGCTAAAAAAGTTTTTCCTTTTGATACGTTTCATATGCATTGGAAAGGTTACACTATGCCTATCGTCGACAGACTAACTTTATTTGATGAGCCACAATATGACTATCATAATTTAATAGACACAAAATACAAACCAGACTGTGATATTTGGAGAAGATACACGCAAGGACCGCGGGCAAAACTCTATAGAAGAAAAGGATTACTAGCAAAAACAAAACACAATTCTAAACAAACTCTTGCACATTACTGGTTAACAGAAACACTACCAACCAAATATAAAACAATTATTAAACTTAGATATGATACTATATTAAGTGAAAAGGTAGATTTTATGCCTTTGTTAGAAAAAGCACAACAAGGCACTGTAGTAGGTATTGCAGGTAGTAAACCTGGATACAAAGTAGACACACCTTTAAAACTTCACACTTACAAAGATTGTAAACGTTGCACAGGACCATATCTATGGGATCACATAATTTTTCATCCGAGAGAAAAATTAAAGAATGTTGAAAAAGAATTTAAAAATCACAACTTAATGGGTGCAGAATGGGGTTGGTATCAAATATTACACCATCAGTGGGGTGATAACAATTACATAAATGTTGAAGGCGGAAACGTTCTTACTGGACATAGAATATGAAAACAAACAACTACTACTACGGTTGGACAGTTATAGATGATCCAATGTATAAGAGATTTGCAAAAGAAAACGTTAATGTAACCAACGAAGACATTCCTGAGATGACTGCAATTATTAACAAATATGTTTCAAATAAAAGTGTTGCTATAGATGTTGGATGCCACTATGGATTCTTTACAAAATTTTTAAGCGAACAATTTAAAACTGTACACGCATTTGATTTTAACAATGACATTTTCGAATGTTTTGTAAAGAATATGGAAAAATTCAAATGTAGAAACGTAGTTAGATATCCGTATGGTTTAGGTGAAAAACAAAAATACGTTGCTACAACAGATTGGAAAAAGAAGGAAAAGAGTAGGGGACCGTTAGGTAATCACATTGATCCTGAGATTAAAAGAAAGAAAAACAAAAAACAAAAAATTAGACCACTTGATCGTTTGAATATTAAAGATGTTGGCCTGATGATGATAGACACAGAAGGATACGAAATTAATGTGCTTAAAGGTGCTGAACAAACAATCAAACAATTCAAGCCAGTGTTAGTGTTAGAATTCCATAGGTCATTTTCTAACCCGATTGACAATCTCACAAAAAAGTACGGATATACATTAGACGATCTACAGAATTATGTAGAAAGTTTAGGGTACAAGTCTATAGGGTATATTAATAAAGTCGACCAGGCCTTTGTTGCGAAAGCGTAAATTACCAAAAATGCGTTTTTTAAAAATAACGCGAAGCGTTAAATTGCGTAAAGCCGGCCTATCCTTTTGAGATAAACCGACCTTACAATAATGTGCGGAATTAGAATTTAAATTTAATACCCGCTGACATTCCAGTAGTATCTACTGAAGCACCAGTTTTGTCGGCAAATTCGTATCCTGCATATACTTCAAACGAATCTGTAACTGAATGAGTTACACCTGCTGTAGTATATTTTGTTCCGTCTTTAACTTCACCATATCCTAATGCAAATGTTGTTACATCTATAGTGTGCGCCACTGAAACTTCGTTTGCTGTAACGTCTGTACTAGACGCCGCCGCAAAGTCTTTTTTAGTATACGCATAGTTAATATCTGTAGAATCTGATAGTGGAACTGTTACACCCGCACCATAGTATTTTACTTCATTAACTTTGTCATCCGTCATTGCAACACCTACGTTTGCTCCACCTAGTGGAATAGACGCCGCAGTTTCTAGCACGTCAATACCGTCTTTACCTGTGTCGCCATCAACTTTGATTTGAGTATCAAAAGTAATGCCGCCTATGTCGGTTGAGTATTGAATCAAATGAGAGTCTCTGCTATAAAGTTTTTGTGATGCTCCGCCACCGTATTCTGGGAATACGTCAGTTTTGCTAGTCACAGCACCTTTGAACACAGAGTTCATTCTACCTGCTTGAAGTTTACCTGCAGAACCTTCAACTCCAGCATAAGCCAATTTAGAATCAAAAGGATCTGAACCTGAATCGTCAGTGTCAACACCCACTTCTATGTGAGCGAATCCTCTAACTCCGTCAGTTAGATCTTCAGTGATTACTACACCGATTGCTGATCCATTGTCTTCTGCTTTCATTTTAGCAGTTCCGTTAGTGTCTTCGTCGTTACCAAGTCTGTAGTTTAAACTACCTGACATAGTAACCTCGGCCGCTTCCGCCGGTGCTGGTTTAAGCACAGACCAAAGCACACCTAGAGCGATAATAATTGCCACGCCCCAAGCCAGTTTTTTCTTAGTCATTTTCATATATCGTTAGTCTCCTGTTCTATATGATTTAAAGTGCGATCACAGGCCTGTGATCGCTTCGGATTGTACGACATATTTATCATAAAAGCAACCTTTAATTGCAATAATTGGTAAAAATTTACAACTTACGTTAGCACTTTAAATAGTACATCATGGGAATACACTACGATTATAAAAGTACTAGGGAAGAAAAGAACTTGCGTAAGAAACAAAAAAGAGATGCAAGACGCCATAGTAAAAAGCCTAAAACTAAAACGACCAATTATACCGTTCCGTTGGACAGGCCAATTACTCTTAACGACTTAACTAGACCAAATAAAGATAATGATTAACAAGCGATTATTTGAACACTATAAAATAGATACAAATAAGAACTTGCACATACAGAATAGGTGCGGCCGTCCTTTCGACACTGTACTAATAGATAGTCTCGGCAGTTGCTATGCTTGTGAATGTACTGCTTGGTTACCACAAAGCATAGGTAATATTCAAGTACAACCCGTGGAGGAAATATTATCGTCTGCTAAACGTAAGCATCTACAACAAAGTATTGACGATCATAGTTACCGCTACTGTAATCAAGCACAGTGTTCTTATCTGCAGAAGTTAGGAATACTTGAATCAGAACGCCAGGAGTTTACTATACGTTTAGCAGTAGATAACAGTTGTAATTTACAATGCCCTAGTTGCCGGACAGATAGAATATTTGTCGGCAGAGGTACTGTGCTTACACGTAAGAAGAAATGGATTGATAGAGTTGTAGAATGGATTAATAAACAAACAAGACCTATACGAATTGTAATTGGTAGTGATGGAGATCCATTTGCTAGTCTAGTATACAGATATTTCATGACTCAAGCAGAGAAACATCAATGGAGCCATGTAACTTATGACTTTCAAACTAATGGTATGCTTGTGTCAAAAATGTATCAAAGGTATCGTTGGGTATTTGATCGTACTGAAGTATTGAATATTAGTGTTGATGGCTCTACTGCTGAAGTGTATGAAAAACTACGTAAGGGAGGTAGTTTTGAGAAACTACTCGAAAATTTTCAATTTTTGCAGAATGTGAAACGTAAGTTTCAAGTACATTTGCATATGGTTGTACAAAAAGCCAACTGGCATCAAATGCCAGCAGTGTTTAAAATGTTAGATCGTTATGGGTTTGAACGTGCATACTTTAATTTAATACAGGACTGGGGTACTAACATTAACATAAATGAACAAACGGAATTTGTTAATCAATTAAAATATCACGAAATAAAAGCAGAGTTGTCTAAAGACATACGAGCAAGACTGCATCAACTATCTTAGTTTTGCTCCAAACATTTCTAAAAATAATCCAGCAAAACGTTTGTGATGTTCTACGCCGTAGTGTTCACCATCACTGGCTAAACTAGGCTTACTGTATAGTTCACGTTGCTCAAACTTATCCCAATATGGCCAACAATTTTTAATTGTATAGTTAGCAAGTACGTTTAATTTTTTTAACTGTTCGTGTTCAATTGGGTCATTAGCAAAACAATGAAATACTTTTGCATGTGTTACTTCAGCAAACTTTTGTGTCCAAAATATATTGTGTAAAAAGTTTTTAAGGTCTTGCGACTCTGTATTGTGTTTTGGGTCTACATATTCTCTACGACTCTCATCGGGCCAGCACATAATAATGATTTTAGGATCTAAAAGATTTTGCGTACCCCAAAGTCTACGCACACAAGCATCGCCACTTGCACCTGGAACACCTAAGTTCCAATATCTTAAACGTTGAGTATTGTGTTGACTTAAGAAATGTACCCAATGCTGATCGTCATTAAGACCTTGCCCAAACGTATGACTACATCCTAAAACCAAAACATTCTTTTTGCCATCTGGCATTGGTTCCCATTCGTTGCAACGGTAACCCATTGAATTAAGTTTATGTTCATTCCAAGGGTACTTGTCTATTTGTTGTTTATCCAGGCCTTTGTCTGTATAGTCTCCAAACTTCATTTTTTTATTTTTTCTAGTTTTTCTAGTTTCTTTTTTAATATGTGTGATATGTATAATTCCATAAAGCCTATTCTACCTTTATCTGGAAACATTTCAGGATACATCATCTTACCTATTACAAGATGTTTTTCGTCTCCGTAAAGATTTAATGTATTGTTGCTTGGCCAAAACCTAAATGCTAACGCTCCGTTAGCACTCAAATACTTTATCAGTGGTGATTCGTCTTTTAAAAGATTTTGAGCGAGCGTCATTGGGATTTGCTCTTTAAAATACTTTAACTTTATTGAATAAAATTTCTTCACACTTGTAATTACCGTTTAAATATTAAGCATGAACATTACCAAAAAAGCAGAGTACCGAAAAGAAACTATACTCGCCTATAGGTCTATGCTTAACGATCGTTGGCGAAATGAATTTTTTCACACAGCATTAACTAAACATTCAAAAGACAAAGTTGTTATGGATGTAGGATGTGGGACAGGTCTTTTATCATTCTATGCTTTAGAAGCAGGTGCTAAATTTGTATATGCTATAGAGAAGAGAGCAGACAGCGCCGCATTAACTCAAGAAATATTATCTTTAAACTTTGATGAAAGTAAGTTTTGTGTTTTGAATTTAGACTTCTGGAGTGATCTTAGTAGTGTAGAATTTAAACACAAAGTTGATATACTAGTAGGCGAACTAGTCGGGCCTGGCTTATTTGATTCAGGATGGCTTAATACAATTAAATGTGCTAAACCTTTATTGTCTAAGGATGCAATAACTATTCCAGATGATATAAGCGTAGATGTTTGGATGTATCCAAATACTCAGTTGCTTGAAAATGCTGATATGGAAGAAAGCCTTCAGACAGAACCAAACTTGCCTGGACCAAAGGAAGTAATAAGTGAAAAGTTTGCAAAGTCTATTATCTATAGATATGCAAATACACCCAGCATTAAAGACAGTGTTCATAAATCTTACAAAGAGAATTCTACAAAACATTATAGAGAAATTAATAAACTTAAACAGAATCCAACATTTAAAATTGAGAATGTATGCAATTATTCTCTACAACGTATGCCCGATATTATATTCCGTGATAGTCCACCACCTAGTCATATTTGTCCGATCATCGACTTTGAGTTAGTAGTTCCGGTACCTTGTGCTATAGCACTTATTAACAAAATATCTTTTGAATCAAAGACATTGTATCTTAAAGATGCAAAATATATGCCATGGAAATATGCACCAGTGTTACATATTAATGATCCTGGTGTATATAATTTCGTTTACTCCAATCCATATATGGAAATGTTATGTGGGGACGAGTGGCGTTGTAAAAAAATTAAATCAATTTAAAGGGCGTGGCAAAATATTGTCACAAAAGATTTTTCTTTATGACAACTGCTAGAACAATGTAACTGTTCTCTATCAAACACAATGCCTGCTCTTTCTTGCCATTCAAATATATTTTCTATTTCTAATCCATGCAAGTCTTCAATAGAAATGTCATTAAAATATTGTTTGTGTAACTCTATGTCAAACATTTTGTCTTTACTATAATGAGTAAGTGTTTCGTAATCGTTTCTTCTAGGTCCAGGTTGTATGTAACCAGTATTTTTAGTTTGATCATCAAATGCAAGCCTATCCAAAGATCGTTTTGCAATTAAAGTTTCCAAATTGTTTATAAAGGCTGTATCAACTAAAAAATCTATAACACTACTAGGATCTTGTTTGCATTGTTCTAAAAGTTCTCTTATGTCTTGTACTTGAACCAAGTCGCCTTGTTTATTAGGTATCTTATATGTAAAAGGAGACCAGGGTTGCTTTGTAAAAAACACACCCATTGGTTCCCAACCTGTCCAACGGTTTTTAAACACTACAGTGTGAGCAATAGGATCAGCATCAAGCAGAAGCATAATTGTCTTGCCTTGAGTGTTAGGCAAACTACCATTATCAGTGTGAGGTTTAAGTGCAATTTTATCGTTCCTGAATGTTATTTCTTCAGCGTTAAATCCGTTAGGCATGAGTCTAGACAATACTTTTTCTAAAACTTGTTTTGGCCAATCGGTATCGTCCCAACGAGGATGTTTGCTTTTTACATCAGGTCTAAAGTCTGCTCTATTATCGTCGACAGATAGATACTGCCTAAGTGTTTGGCGTTCTTCCTCTGTTATAATGTTTGGATAAAATTCTGACACAGTTTTCCTCAATTAACTATTTTGCATTTCCAGTAACGATTTTTACGCTGGTAATGATACGTAGTATGTAAAAATTGTTTAAGGTCATTTATATTTTTTTCGTGGTGATCAATAGTAATATTTAAGTTGTCAATGTCCACAGTATTTTTTAATGTGTCTTTTTTATACGTTTTTCTAATAGGGTAACGAGTTGTATAGTCGTAACACATGTCAAAGTTAAACTTGATAACATCATTTAATTTACTTCCTAGGCTGTTCTTACAAAATTCATTTAGTTCTTGTTTGATTTGTTTTCTATTGAGATGAAATACAACACTACTTGCTCCTTTGTATTCCCAATAGATATCGTTATCTAATACTGGTCTGCCCCAAAACTTTTTATTATAATATACATCTTGTAGAAGTTTTTCTGTTGTTCTTATTTCTTTTCCAATTAGTCCGTCATTACTATAAAAATAATTAAGCATCCGTTCTACGGTGTCTACATGTTTAACTTTGTATTTGTTGTGTAAGTACTCAAGCAAATAGTGTCCCCAACCGTAGTAGTACATCAGTATAAAAAGATAACTGAATAAGTGCCCTCGCATAACCTGAATGTTGTCTGCGGTATCTGTAGAAAATACTGCACTAGTTTTTTCTGTAATATAATTGTCAATATCATCTACACTCAAATAATAAGTGTCAAGTGGTACTTCTTTATATTCTAAATTATACTTTGTTTGGTATTCTTTTTGTCCCATTTCTGCATTGTAAGTTAAAACCAGTGGATGTACCATTAGAAAACTTTTTTGACCTAGGTCTACTAATTTTTGTATTCCGTCTTTTAAACTATGGTAAGTTTCATTTGGCATAGGCCATATCAGTTCACTATAAGTTGGAATGTTCTCTTTCTCATATCTCGTCATATATGTCAGTGCTTTATTGCTTTTTAGATTAATTCTTTTACTTGCTTTTTGTGTGTCTGGGTTAAGACTTTGCATAGCAAAAGTTACACCTTTAAACAATCTTGTACTTGCTTCAGAATCCATTTTTGCAATTTTATAAATGTTTTCATTATTTATTTTTGCCCAAGTGACGTCCCAAAATTTTGGGTATCCGGTTTCTTTTTTCTTGTTTATAACATATTCTGTAATATCTAAATCTCTTTTTAACATTCCCCAATTACTATCACAAACACCTATGTATTCTATTTTACGATCAGACATCCAATCTATCTCTGCTTGTATTCTTGGCATGTCAAATTTACTAATTTTATTCCAATAAAGATCACCTATATCACAAAACGTACATTGATAAGGGCAACCTCTGAGTGTTTCGTAAGTTACTTGCCACATTTGTTTTCCTTTTTTTGCTTCCACCTTATCGATTATCCAATCGTAAAATCCAGTTAGAATAGGACTAGGAATAGATTCTAAATCTTTAAAACGTTCTGGCAAGGCACATAAGTTACCACCTTTTGGAAATACACTAGGAATACCATTATAGTTTTTATTCATTATTCTTTGTTTTAATATTTGTCTAAATGCTAATTCACCTTCTCCCATTACTGCAACATCAAACATAGGAAAGTCTACAAAGAAGTTTTTGTTTCTTTTATCCACATTGGGTCCACCTACAACTATCTCACACTTTGGATATACTTGTTTTATTTCTTTAGCAAGTTCTTTGTTGTATTCCCAATTCCAAACATAACAACTCATTGCAACCACATGTGGTTCAACTGTCATAGATTTTACATACTCTTTAGGAGGGATCTTTTCTATTAGTACATCTTCTACACGCCAATTTTCTTTTACTTGCTCATCGGCTTGTGCATACATCCACTGATAACTAATCGCTAAAGGTAAAAAAAGGTTAGGGCCGTACTTGTCTACAACTTGTACAAGATACAAATTATACATTCAATTTCATCCATTGTTTCACACAATTAATTATGGACACATACCGTCGTTTAGTTTTTTTAATTTCTTAAACAAAAGTTGTTGGAAAGTTAATCCTTTTGGTAAAACTGATTCGTGTTTAAGAATTGCTAACATAACCCATTTACGTGGTGCGTGGAGTTCTATTAGTAAATCATTTTGTGTTACTGTTAATACTCCTGCGTCACTTAAAAATTTAACAAATAGTGATTCCTCTACAAATACTGCCCTAGCATATTTTATAGGCAATGGTCCATTATAACTTCGCAAAGGTACATTATAAAACATTTTAAGTTTTATAAACATTGGGCAATCCCAAAGGCACCAAAGGTTGTGTTCAAAAAATTTCATATCACTGACTGTACAACTTGTACAAGATACAAATTATACATTCAATTTCATCCATTGTTTTTTTGATATTACATTTGTCTTGTGATCTAAAATGCTATCATGATCTCTTTTTGTTGGACACATTGTACAAATTTTATTAGGCTTGCCAAAGTTATTAACAAAACTACGTATGTCATCAAAACTACTGTCGGGTGATATACCTTCGTAGTCTGTATATGGTTTCCACTCTTTAGTAATTGGTTGTTGCCAATCTGATAATACTCTGTTTAACAATGCAATACTACTGCATTTGTAAATTTTTGATTCATATAATAACGGACATGTTTGTTGTATACACATATCAAATGCTTCTTTAGGATTATTATTATGAGGACGCATATCGCCAAAGTTTCCTTTATATGTTTTGAAAAATTGTAAAGGAGCATTTATTTGGAATCTTGTTTTGTTTGGACCTATCCATCTGTTGATTCCGTGTTCTGTTATAGGTTTCCATTTATATTTGTTAAAGACATAGTTCATTGCATCAGTAGCATAAGGTTTATCTTCATGGAATGTAAATTTGAAAACAGTATTGCCTACATCAACACACCAATCTAAAACATCTGGTTTATTTTTAAAATTTACTGCATTAGTAGTAAATCTTATTTGACTGTTAGGAAGAAGATTACGTACTCCATATATCCATTCATCGCACTCAGGATTAAGAGTAGGTTCGCCTCCCATTATTCCAAAATCCGGTATGTCAATTTTTTCTAACCAACTCTCTATCCACTTTTTTCCTTTTGCCCAAGTTACACGACCTTTCATATTGTAATCACTGTAATTGGTACATCCGGAACAACTTAAATTACAAGCATATGTAATCATAGTTTCTACAAAGGGTAAAGTTATTTTCTGCACTGAGTATTTAAAAGCAGTATTGGTAGACCCGACAGGAGTTGAACCTGTGACCTTCTGTTCCGCAAACAGATGTTCTATCCACTGAACTACCGCCCCGTTGAACCAACCATACCAAAAACACCAATAGTGCCTTTATTACCAAAAAAATCAACACAGCGTTTATTTTATGCTTTTGATTCATGGTGCCCCGAACTGGATTCGAACCAATAGTCTACTGATATGCTATCGGGGCCTACAGTCAATATAGTACACTAGAAACACTTTAAAGTCTACCTGTTAAACGCACATAGACGCCTGTATACGCATGGTAGAAGTTAATCAGTATAACAAACGTACTCTACTACTATTACCATTGTATTTTATGTTTTAACCGAATAGTATAGTATTTTCCAAACACAACCAACAGTAAATATTCGTAATGGATTTTAAATTTAATACATTCGAAAAGTTTGTAGTAATATTTGCTATTGTAATAATAATCAGTGGCGGAGTTAATGGGTGTGCAAAAAAACCTACCCAAGATATTATAATAACTCCGAAAGATGATACTATTCAGGAGCAAGAGAAAGAACCGACTAGAGCCGAAACAATTGGTAAGATGCCGACTATTGTTAATGCGTTAATTTGTGTATTCTCCCCAAAAGACTGTAAAAAACAATAATACGGTAATATTTTAAATAAATATATATAATAAGGGGAAACGAAAAATGAAAGACTTAATGAAGAACAAAAAAGTATGGGTAGCAGTTGCAATAGTTGTAATTATTATCGCATGGACTATATTGTCTGGGAACCCAGCGCCTGAAGTTACACAGTAGTAAAAGGAGATAAACCATGGATTGGTTAACATCAAGATCAAAAGAAAGAACTTCTTGGGACGGTGCAGTACTGATTGCTTGTGGACTTGTTATATTATTAGCAGGACCGTTGGCTAAAATAGTGGCATGGGGTGCTATTGGGTACGGTGCTTGGACTATCTGGAAAAAAGAAGACTAATATAATCTGTTATTGGCACTTTAAAGTGCCAATAGCATTTTAAATAAGTATATAAAAGGAAAATAATCAATGACGAGAAAATATCCAGTACCGGTTTGCACAATTGACGGCTGTGATAATTTACAAGATCTTGATATTAAAACAAAACAAAAAGTTACTCCTTCGCAGATGCGTTCAATCCACAATAAAAAATTTAATACCAAAAAATTTAAATGGAAATGGTTTCTAGATCCAGAATGTACATATTGTTATAAAACTATACAAAGAGATAAACTTATGGCATTTATTAGTTCTTGGCCAATAGGAGTATTGTAAATTTTTTGTTAAGATCTACTGCTTGATATCATCAAATAGTTTACGTTGCGATCGATTATAAGAACAGTTATTGAACGAATCTTCAGCATCAATATCCATTTTACATAATTCACAAGTACCTATTATCCAATAAGGGTCATACCATAACGGAGTTCCGGTTCCTGGAGTGAGACAATGACTATGTAACCAAACGGGTTTACATGTCATTATGTAGATTAGTCTCCGTTCCTCCAGGGTGTACATACAAAATTAATTATAAGTTCTAGTAGAACCAAAGAATTTGGCTATTCTAGTGTATAATCTAGATACCCATGCTGGTCTAGGTACTGCCCATGTTACTGCTATTGCAGATATTAACAATCCTAGTTCCATTAGTTCGTGTAATAAAAATGACATATTGTCTCCTTTTAAGTTAGTATATTGCGAATAATAACTATTAACAAGTATTTAATTCTTATTTGGTAAACTTATCTAGAATGTGGCAATACATTTTACTCATTGGTAAACCCTCCTGATCCCCAGAAGCGTTCATCTGTAATTTCTTCATCGAACCACTCTCTGTACAAACTCCATTCGGGTGCATCAGAGGCGTCCCAATCATACCATTGGTCCATACATGTATTTAAATTATACACATCAGAAAAATAGTTTACTATTTGTAAATTTTGTAAATTTAAATTTACAAATCATTTACACGATTTACAACGTATGACTAGGTTTTTTCAGGTTTTTGTGTATAATTTACTATAAGTAAAGTTAGTAAAGAAAAAAATTTACAAAGGAGAATACAATGTACGAAGACAAAAAGAAAAGCAAAAGGGTGTATGTTGAAAGCAAATGTGTTTCTCGTGACGATTGTTGTTGGGATCAAACATCACAAACAGACATCGTACTTGTAAATTGGGAAGATATGCCAAAGGCATCTACAACTTTGAATGGCGAAGGCCGATAAGTTTTTTAGCAAAATAGTTTAGTTTTTAGAATGAGGTGGTAATTTCTTTTCTACCCACCAACGATGTTTTCGTGTAATTGGATCATACTTACGTACTTTTAACTTTTGATTTTTCTTTTCACCTTTACCAGGTTTAAATGCGTAATAATAAAATCCGTGATCTTTTGAATCGACATCTTCAGGAACTAGCCTAACTTTAACGTATGGTCGTTTTGTTTTTGGTTTGTCTTTTGCCATATTGATAGTATCCTCGCTTTGTTTTTTGTTTGTCTTTTGCCATATTGGTATCCTAAAAAGTATGCTACAATAACAAATGCTCCGACTAGTAATGTGTGCCAAATATAAAACATACAATTAGTTATAGTACTGGTACCGTTTGTGTTACAGGATTTGGGCCGTCGCCCATGCAACTGCTTATAGTGAAACTGCTTGAATTATTGTTAATACTAATTTGACCATAGATATCTTTACCGCATCCATATGCGTGTATACTATTTACAGCAACAGTATTTTCCTTATGACTCTTATAGGGATTGAGTAGTTCACCGTCAAATGCATTCCTAACTGCTGTTGCTAATTCATTTGTATTATGAATTTTTGAACAAGTAAGGTGTCCGTCGGCCGCTGTTGTTTGCCAGTTGCATTTAAGTGCTTCTGCCTGTGCATATTTCAACGTCATTGTGTACTGTGCTTGAGTTACTTTCTGTTTGGCACCGCTGGTATATCCGCTATAAGCCACAACTCCTATTGACGCTATTATACCTATTATTGCAACTACAACTAATAACTCTATAAGAGTGAATCCTGTTTGATTATTTGCTTTCGTCATCTTTATTGTCTTCTACTCTGCTGTTGACAATTTTGTCTGCTAAACCGTACTTGACTGCTTCACTGGGTGTCATGAACTTATCACGTTCCATGTCGGCAGACAGTTGTTCGAATGTTTTGCCAGTTGTCTTAACATATATCTCTGTTAACTCTTTCTTCCATCTTAACAGTTCGTTGGCTCGTATTTCAACATCTGTGGCTTGGCCACTTGCGCCGCCTAATGGTTGGTGTATCATATGCCTTGCGTGGGGTAGCATTAAACGTTTACCTTTGGTACCTGCTGATGCCAACAACGATCCCATACTACATGCCTGTCCTATAACAACCGTTTGAATATCAGCACTGATGTATTGCATTGTATCATAGACAGCCATACCTGCTGTAACTAATCCACCCGGGGAGTTAATGTATAGGGTTATATCTTTTTGTGTATCTTGCGATTCAAGAAATAACAATTGGGCACATAACACACTTGACACACGTTCTTCAATACCACCATCGAGCATGATTATACGATCCTTTAACAGTCTTGAGAATATATCGTAAGATCTTTCACCCTTGCTGGTTTGTTCAATTACTATTGGTGTCAGTGGCATATATCATTATAATATACTATTTGCGATAACGAAGTCAACCTGGTAATATACTACGATAATAAACTGACAGCAAAGCACACTGCTATGAATACTAAAAATGCCACAGTGTCTAAACGATACTTCTCTACAATATCCTCTTTTGTCTTTTTCATATACATTAATTTATTATGTTGCAGATCAAAAAACTACTGCTAAAATGGCATAGCACCTATGTTGAGAGTGTCGTTGTATATGCCCAGTAATATGCACAACGTAATCATTAAAAGGAACCCAAAAAATAGTATACGAAACATATTGTATTTAGGTGTTATAGCACCATATTTTTCTGCTGTGCAAATTTTTTAATTCTGAGAAACACGCCTATTGTATTGCTTTTTAGTAAGTTCATTTACCCCCACTACATCATATTGAACACTGAGTTCTTCCTTAAGGATTTGAGCATCTTGCTTACTGCCTAACACAGCATACTCTCTATGTTCCATTGAACCCTTTACAGCATATACTTCGTAGTAATACATAATGTACGTATTTAATCAGGTCTATCTTGCCAACGTGATTTAGGTGTCTGTCATGAGTTGATCTATAAGTAATATTAATGTATGAGCAATCTCACAATAGAACAATATTCAGATTCTCCAAACGGCAAAACAATTAACGTTGACACAACAAGCAGTGGAGATGTACAAGCAGTCGTAGACTTGACTTATAATATATTTCAATATATTCCAGAAGTATTATTTGTATCAGTGTATGCTTTAATAATGTATGCCGCAGTTCTTTGGATTGGTAAGAAAATTAAAGGATAATGAATCACATTTGTCCTCATTGTGCATTCGAA
>Ga0098061_1000052_pt1 | contig 42385 bp, 60 predicted proteins | sample 22_taG_FD_92579 | JGI IMG/M metagenome (GOLD analysis project Ga0098061, IMG submission 92579) | Marine viral communities from the Subarctic Pacific Ocean - 22_ETSP_OMZ_AT15343 metaG | ecosystem: Environmental > Aquatic > Marine > Oceanic | place: Subarctic Pacific Ocean | collected 2015-01-20
AAAATTAAGTAAATCAGAAATATTTGATGGCGGTAATAAAGGATTTTTTTTAGTTACACCCCCATAGCGATATTGAGGAGCTTGAGTTTGGTTTAACAATGCTCCTGTTCCTGCTGCTCCTGTTAATACTTTGTATATATTAGGATTAGTCATATCAAAAGTACCTACGTTGCCTAATGCAGATTTCATAAAATTACTAAAAGGAGTAACTTGTTCTTTTAATGGTGAATCAGGAATTTCTAAAAAATCATATTTAGGTAAAACTGGTTCAAATGTTTCTTTAACTTTACCTAAACTATAATCACCTTGATTTATTATCCATTGCTTAATATCTTCATCATTTTTTAAATAAGGAGCTTGTTCTCTGAGAAAATATGATCTTTCTTTTTTCCATTCTTCTAAAGAAGGAAAATCATCTGTTGTTTTCCCATAGTCTCTTATGTTACCAACAAATTCGCCAGCATCTTCAATTTCATCAAGATTTCCTGGGTTTTTTGAATTTATATATAAAGAGTATAAATTATCACTTGCCTTAGTATTAGGACTTGTTATTTCTTGAATTTTTTTTGATCTTTTATTACTAGCATTTGCATATGATTTTATAATTGCTTCTTTATTTGAAGAAGTATATACACCTTTTCCATATTTCCCGCTATAAAATTTCTTAGAATCAAAAAAATCAAGCTTATTAGGAGAACCATGATAATTAATTTGAATGTTTCCTTTTTCGTCTAATACAGGTTTATCAAATGCTTTTTTAAAAGCTTTACTTTGTTGTTGTACAAATTGTGCTTTTACTGCTTCTTCTGGAGTCATATTTACTCCTGCATCAGAAATTTCTTTTGCAGTAGGTCTGCTTCCGACAAAAGGTGTTCCATCGGGATTTTTCATCCATGTGCCATCAGCTTTAGTTCTTTTTTCTATTTCTAAGTAATTATCTATTATACTTTTATTTTTTGGTGTATCTGGATTCCACTTAGCCCAATCTAATTCTGATTTAAAAGTTTTGGCTTGTTTACCTAATTTTGATGCTCCAAAACCTCCAAGTAATCCTGTTCCAAAATCTATAGCCATCGCTTTGCCTGGGTTTTTCTTTGCCCAATCTTCACTTATCGCTTCTGTTATAGAATAATCTTGACCTTTGTATGTAGTTGGATAATATTTTTTTCCTAAATATTCTGGTAAAATAGATTTAAAATCTGCTCCTCCCCCTTCTCCTGTAATAGCTTTTACACCTTGCAGAGCTGTTGAAAAAGGAATTGATGCTGCTTCTAATCCTGCCCAAGCAGTATTTAATGGTGTCTTTTCTTGTTCTATAAGTGCTCTATGTTTATCTTCACCAGAAAGAAGTGCTACTCTTCCAATTTCTCTTTTTGCTACTTCCGCTTCTTCTGCTTTTTTTAATTTTTGTTGCCTTTGATAAGTTAAAGGTTTTCCTTCAAGTGCTTTTTGGGTAGCTAAAGAACTCTTTAATGTTATTTGAGGAACTTGTGGTATTGTAGATGTAGGAAAAGAAGGTTTCGCTACATCTGAATATCTATCTATTTTCTCTGTAGCCATCCAAGAAGTATCATTCATATCAAAGACATCCCTTACCTTTTCCTTCTTCTTGGTAGGTTTCTTCGTATAATCAAAATCTTTTAAAAATTTAGGTAAACCAAACATTATTTTTCTTTTTTAGAATCTTTTTTTAAATCAATATCTTTTAATTTCTCAAAAGACCTTCCTCCGAAATAAGCACCTATAACTGTAATTAAGACTAACTCTAATAAGCCAATCCAATTATCTGCTACATTAAACTTTGCAAATGTACCATCAACAAAAATTAATATTATTGTCATTAATACTAAAAATAATAAAACCACAGGTCTTACATTTTTTGATAGCCAATTATCTTTATCTAGTTTCATAATGTAATAAATTTATTTTATCCAAATACTCCATATTCTACTACTGAAGTTCCTGCTGCTGTTTGATACATTGTTACATCAGTAGCTGCTGCCCATGGAAACATCATCCAAGTTCCTGCAGTTAAAGATATTTCCGATTCTTCATTGCTTCCTGTTTCATTTAATACCGAAAGTCTTATTGTATTTGGACCAATATTTTTTACATATAAATAAACACTTGTTGTATTTGTAGGATTAGGAAATGTCGATGCATCTAACAAAACTGCTTTAGAAGCTTTGACTGCAGTAGTGCTAACTCTTTGTATGCCTCCTGTAGTAATACTAGCATTAGTTAACAAAACTGTAGATGATAATTCATCTGTTGTTAAACCAGAAGCAGCAATAGTTGATGTTAAATTTAATGTTGCCATAATTTATTTATTATTTATTATTGAAAAATTCCAAACTCTATTACCATTGCACCTGACGATCCATATGCCTCAAGATTTTTATCAGTATCTTTAGTAGTTCCCATCCAAGGAAGCAATGCCCATTCTCCACCTTTTAACATTATAGTTGTAAATGTTCCTGTAGTTGGGTCTACTGCTTCTGATAATGAAACATAAATTCTATCATTTGCCGTTGAACCATCTCTTGCTGCAGGATTATATAACCAAATTTTCGCACCTTCTGTATATTGAGCTGCAGGGGCTAGCACTGTCGCTCCTGCTATAGCTGTTGTAGCTAAAGGAATTCTTGATATGCCACCTTTAGTAGCACTTAGGATATTTGAAATGCTTAATGATATTGCATCTGACGTAAGATCATTAGAGGTTAATGTGATTGTATTGGTAACGGTTGCCATTTTTATTAAATTTAAAGTTATTATTCTATATTTAATTACACTTAATAAGACTTGCCTTCTAAAAATGGATAACCAAATCCTCTTTGTTTTGCAAGATATAATTTAGTATCTGCTTCTCTAATCTCAGCATCCATATTTAAACTTTGTTGCTTAAGTTTTTTAGCTTCTTCCCATAAATAAGGATTTCCAGCATATTCTTTTTGTAACGAATCAAGTTCCATTGCACCCTTTTTTCTTGCCTTTATTTCTTCTTCATTAAAAAATCTTGGAAGTGGTGGTTGTTGAAAGAAAGTATTGTCTTGCTCAACTTGTGCAAAGTTTGGAGGGGGATTTCCTGGGCCACCTACCATTCCTCCTTGTCTATACATTTGATATGGTTGATACATCTGTTGTGGTTGATACATCTGCTGTTGTTGGTACATAGGCATAACATCTAGTGCTTGTTGATCCATTTCAGGAGCTGATGCTAATGCAGGATTGAAAACAGGATTTTGTGGCATATTTTGTATATGGGGATTAGTCGCTTGTGGCATTCCTCCAAATGAATATTTAGAAACTTTTGCTCCATATCTTCCTGTAACTAATTCATTTAATTTTTGTTGAGTAGCAGATTGATTGCTATATGGTAAATTTTGTAATGATGCTGCTGTACTATATACCATCATTTTTTCAGCTAATTGATCTACTGCAGCATAATCTTCTCTATTAATAGCATCCATTACTGCAGGCTTAAACTCTTGATTAAATATTAAATCTCCTGCTTTAGCTAATTTACGTTCTCCTTTTTGTTCGTGAGTTTTAGCATTTGGACCTGTTTCCCAAATAACTTTAAATTTCCCATCATTTCCTTTTCTTATGCCTACTTCATTTTTTTCTACTTCTATTGGAATGTTTTCTTGTGCTGCCATTCCATATCTTCCTGTTCCTATATAATTAGGTAAACCAAACTTTTCTTTATTATATAGGTTTTGCCCAAATTGATAACTAGCTTTTGCTTTATTATAAGTGTTTGTTTTGTTACCTAATTCAAAAGCATTTCTAATTCTATCACCAACTGCACCTATTAATGTTCCCCAAGGACCAAACATAGATCCTATCTGCATTCCTTGTGAATTGCCATACATAGTACCAAAATGATTTGGCTCGTATGCCCCATATTTTTGATTCCATCTATCTGGATCTACTGCTTTTGCAAACATAGAAGATGCTCCTGATGCTGCACCAAGAATATTACTAGCATCAAATTTTCCTCCTGTTTTTGTTGTAGGAGCGCCTCTATATCCTCCCAATTGAGAACTAAAAGGTTTAGAAAATGGCTGCCTTGAGTTAGAACCAAATGTATAATTTTCTTGGCCATATTGGGTTGCAAAAGGTTTTCCCGTTTGCATAGTATTGGGGCCTCCTATAAATGAATTATTTCCTTGATAATGATGTGACATAATTTAAGCTTTTGAACGTGTATATGCAGTTATAATTTCACGTACCCACATGTCTTTATCTCCTGCATATTCTAAATTTATTATTAAATATCTTCCTCTCATTCTTGATTGTACGATAGCTAAAGACATATCGCCGTCACTTATACTATCTGCTCTACGGATAGGAAGTTTCCATTGAGCTTCTCTGTAAACTGCTCTATTCCAAAATTCTCCTAAAAATCCTAATTGTTCAGCAGTTTGGTGTTGTGTTTTATATGTTATATTACTAAATTCTCTATTATTTGAATTGATAATAAGATTATCAAAGTGTTTAGCTATTTCTCCATTGGCATTTACTACAACTTCAATATATGCAACATCTGGATTTCCATAAAAATTATCATATTTTGTATTTGCATCGTGCCTCCAAAATTTGCCGTCTTTAAAGGAATATAAATCTTTTTCTAATTCTGAATAAAATGTAGGTGTAAAGCTATATTTAGCACCAAAGAAATCTGTTTTTTCTGAAAAAGATATAGTTGTATTAGCTTCATCTTTTCCATATATAAAAGTAGTTATTACTTCTTTATGCTCTCTATCATATACAGAATGTATACCTTTATTACATACGGGATTATCTCCAAGTTGTTCTGTTATATCAGATACTCCACTATTTTGTAAATCTACTACATCTTCTATCCATTTTTCACATCCTTTTAATAATCCTAAATTTTGAAAGCCTTCTCCAGAAGCTCTCCAGAAAACTTGTTTGTTCCAATCAAATCCATATATACCTCTTTCTCCTTTTACAATACTCCATTGATGTTGCGTTCCGTATTCAGTAGAAAGCCCTCTTTTATATTCTGTCAACTCTTTACTTTCACCTAAAATAAAAGGTGTGTCTGTGCCATCAGATTCAGCAACTGCTCTTTCATTAATAGGGTGTAAATTAATAGCATCATTCTGAAAAGAAAACAATTGATCTCGCATATGCATTATCGCATTAATAGGCCCATATTGAAAATCAAAATCTTTAAAACCCCCAGGAGCAAATTGCAAATATCCATCTCTTAATGAATTTAATATGTGAGTAAATGAAGGGCGTATTCTTGTAGGAAAAGAATTGTCAGAAATAGGTTTAAGTTTATCAAGACCTAAAAACATTCTTGGATTCAACATCCTTTGATAGCCTGTATTATAAAAATTAGATTCTGGAGTGTTAGTTATATCATAAGCAGGACAAAGAAAATTTAAAGATTTAGGATAAAATGTATTTCTTCCTTTTATATATCTATAATTAGGATTATATGCATTTTCAGTAACAACACTCAATCCATATCCATAACTAATATTATTATAATACCAGGGGGGGAAATTATATACTTTTTGTCCATATCCTCCTCCTAGTACTAATTCATTTAATGTGTTATAAGTGTCTGCATCTGCAGCTAATGCATCACCCCAATTTGATTCAATATGAGTTTGTTGTTCTGCATTTGCTATTTCATCTATAATTTCATTACTTAATGCATCGTTAAATTTATTATGTATTTTTATATAACTTCTTGAAGTAAAACAATCTCCTTGATAATAAAGGTTATTATCAATACTTTTTACATCATCTATGTTTCTAATAGGAATAAAATTACTAATTGGAGAAAAAAGAGTATTTTTAAAATCATAATAACTTGTATAGTCAAAATCTGAAGCATCTGGATTGTTTTTATATACATTTACGATGCAATTAAACCATTCATTTATATTTTTACTATCTGGTGCTGAAGTGGTTAGATCTACTAAAATATATGCAGGAACTGCCAATGGAAGACTCCACACATATTCATGTTTACTTGATAATGCTCTTTTCTTTTTTATCCAAAATAATCCTGTATTTTCTTCTGTTCCATGATTTATTTTTGTAGGATACTGCATTCCATTTACAACCGTTCCCTCAGAATCCCAACCATTAAGATTATGAGTATTAGCAGTAAATCCTCCTCCCTTTGTATGACTATTTGAATTATATTGTAAATCCTCTTGCCTAAACATTTTTGCTCTAGAAATATGACTAGTTTTTTTCGCTGTTTTTTGATCTGGGTATCTAACTGATACATAATCTCCATCATCCCATCCGTAAGTTCCTGGATTAGGAATTGTTGTACTAGCGGGTGCTCTAGGATACCAATGTGTATCTTCAATCGATCCTATTTTTTTTATATAAGAAGATTCCATAACTCCTTCTTTGGAAAGTCCTTTATCTATATGATAATCAAAAGAAAATATTGCTAAAGAATCTCTTTCTGCTGGTGTAGATTTTCCTGTAAATCTATCTACTGTATATCTTTGATGTCCTACTCTAGCCTTTTCATCTGATATACCTACTTTTGTGTATACTGTAAATATATAAGGTGCTGCTCTTTCTAAAGATGGCATAGCAACCTCCCAATTTTTCTTAATTTTGGTATCTGATAAATCATTGCCAAACCAATTTGTGGCAGTTATAGAGTGTTCTTCAAAAAGATTTTTTGGTCTAGTATAATAATCTCCTCCTCTATATATAGGAGCTGCAAATCCTTGATATTGTAAATTTATATTTCTTTCTGCTCTACAAAAGAATATTCCTATTAAATTCTCTTGTAACCAAGTACTGGCATTATAAGTTGCTTGAGCTGCACTAGTATCAAATCTTACAGCTTTAATTTTTACTTCATCATTTTCATAAAAATGAGACTCATAAGGTTCTTTAAATCTATATATTCCAGAATAATTTTCATTTATTGGAGTACCTTTATAATTATCATATCCAGTTAAAGGAAAAGCAGGGCCAGTAAAGCCATCTTTAAAAATAGGAACAACAGCAAAACAATAAATCTCTCCACTAAAATATCCTACCTTTTGATTAACATCTTCGTAATCCCATCCATATATTTGATTATGAGAATCAGAATTTTCTGTATGCACAACTGATTTTGTAAAAGAATTATCTTCATCTATTTTAATTTTACAAAAGAATGTTCTAAGATCTGGATGATCTAATGACTTGCCTCTTGTATTGGCCAAATAAAGCTTATTATTTATTTGTGCAATATCTTTGCAATATAAAGCATCCGATGGCTTAAAAGCAGTAAATTCGTCCAATGACAGGTCTATTGTAGATTCTGTTCCATTAATGTTTATATTTGATAAAGATGCGCTGTTTTGAATAGGTATTCTTTTATCAATTAGCTTTATCTCATATTCATCTTTCCCATAATAGTATGCATATCCTATTTCTATAAATGCTTGTGTTGCATCTAAATTCAATATATTTAATTTTACATTTTTATTAGTAGCTGCTTGAGATTCTACTCCAAAAGGAGTATCTATTGTTGGAACAGCACCATTAGAATAATCTTCTGTAGATTGTGTTTCAAAAACAGGAATAGGAGGAGACATGCCTAAAAAAGAAGTGGTATTAAACTCTACGTCAATATATCTTACAAAGAAAAAATAATGCCCCCCTTTTAAACTACCAAAATTTTCTAAAGCTGCAATTTCTACTATAGGGAAATATTCATTTTCATTAACAATATTAATATATCCAGATTTTACATCTCCTTCATATATTAAAGTATTATTATATATTCCTGTTTCAGAATGGAATCCTGTATTTACACTTCTTATAGGATTGTGATTATCTGTCCAATATAAATTTATAGATTTATCATATCTCATTCTAGCTAATACCCTTGCTTGATGCTCACAGCTAAAATTAAGATCTTCTGTAGTAAATGGCTTTCTGTTTATACTATCTATATCTAATCCTGTACAATTACTTATTTGCTCAGTAGGATTTTCAGTAGTATAGTTTTGTAAAGGAGAATATTGTCTAATAAATCCTCCTGGAGTTATTCCTACAGGCGAAGGAAATGTTCCTATTTCTCCTATATTTGTTACCGAATTTACTGAAAGAATAAATAATATTCCATTATACTCAACAGACCCAATAGGAACAAAACCTGGAGATAATTCAAATTCTTCTACGTTACCTTTGATATTTGCAGCAAATAGTCCATTAGTATTTTTATTAGTAATTCTAACATTAAGAGCATCTAATAATACATCTCCTTGTCTTTCTAAAAAAGATGTATCTGTATTTATACCTTTATAAAACCTATTTGTTGTGAATTCTTTCATTATATACTTGAATTATCGTAAAAGATACCATTTCTCATCATAAATAATTGCTCTTCCATATCTGTCATAGAAAGTAAATCTATACTTCCCATAGCTTGATCATAGGCATTATCATATTGCATTTCTATATATGCCCATTTATCTCCAGATATTTTTCCTTCCATCCACTCATCAAACATAAAAGTATGTATGACATACCATACATACCAATCAGAAAATTCATATAATAAAGTTGGTAGCATTTCTCCATCATCTCCTTCTACCAACGGAATAGCATAATAATGGATTCTTATTTTTCCTGTTTTATATGGAGCAGCTAAATATTCTCCATTTCTTCTTCCCGGTATTACAACTCCTGTATTGTCAAAGGCTTTTAATAACCTTATCAGATCACAAGGAAGTTTAGCTAAACCATTTGTGACATCTAATATAGCTTCTTTCCATACAAGCCATTCTGATGAAGACGACTTTAAGGCTGCTGTATGGATGAGAGACTTAATCCTTTCTTTCTCAGCTTCGACATCAATAAGCTTAGTTTTCCTCTGTATGAGGCCAGCGACTGTTTTCCAATTAATGATTTGCATAAAATATAGTTTTCTTTTCTGACATTTGTATAATGCTTAAGTATTTTATCTATTTCTTTAGATGTATATATCTTCCACGCTATACCATAGTGTTCAGCTTTATGTACTGCATAGTTATTAGTATTTTTTGTATCATATGTAAAAAAAGAAAATCGCTTTTTATAATTATCTATAGTGGCAATTATTAATTCAGTTTTATCATGGAAGATATATGTATTTTTATTTTCTATCATATCCACCATTATCTTTTTCATTACTTCCTCATAAATAAAATTTAGCACTTGTAATCTATCATATTGCCCAAAGTTTTTCTTTTTCCAATTGGTAAAATCTACCATATCTTTAGTTAAAATATTACAGGCATCTATATATGTATTTTCATCTTTTTTGCTAAATCGTATATCTTTTTTCTTTAGTTGGCGTATTTGATAATATCTTCCGCAAGAAGCTTTTCGTGAATACACCCTACCTCTTTTTACTCTTTTTTTAATTGCCTCTTTAGGTATTACCATCTATACTTTTTTCTACATTCCAATCTTTATATTCATCTCTGAAATGAGGAGGAGTAAATAATTCTTTATTATATCCTCCTGTTTCATGAAACCAACTTTCATCAACTCCTATATCATCTTCATTGTCGTATGTTTCTTCTACCATATTATCTGGTATTGAGTAGGTTATTGCATTTCCATCAGCATCTACAAATCCATCTTTACAATTTGCGTAGCCTGTAATAACATAACTACCTACATTAGAGCCTCCACACGATGAACAACCGCTATCGTCATTTTTAGTATGTGTTGCCCATTTAAAGTATTGACCACGATATATTTCAAAAACAACAACATTGCCAATTTCAATATTGTATGGTTCATTTGCTACCAAAAAATAATTACTTGAATCTGGGTTTGCTATTATTGCCATTACGTATCTGGGTTTGCATTATGAACTTTATCTATTCGTCTTTGCACTAAAAATCCACTTAAATCCATCATAACCATTCTCTCTATGTCTGATATAAACTCTCCTCCAGGTACAGGATATGGACTATTTATATCACAAGCATCACATTCTAAAGGATTGCTTAACATAGCAACAAGTAATAGTTTTTTAGGGGATGGTGTAGGCAGATTTTTTAATATTGCAAAATTATCTACTCTTGTAAAAAAAGGAGAAGCATTACCACTAAATGGAATGCTACCAGTAAAATCATCGAAAGAATCTCTATTCTCAAAAGATACTTTCCTGTCTACAGTACCAAGGAATTTTATATTCTTTCTCCCAACTGTTCCTATTAATTGGGGAAGCTTTACTATAAATTCTTTATGTGGACTTTTACATACTTGCTCACACAAAACATCTAAGCAACATTGCTGATAATAAGAAGTATCTACATATAGTCTTTTCCTAAAATGTTCACCCATTATTTTTGCCCTGGCAACATTAACTTTATCTCTAATGAGTTTTAAGTTAATACGCTCATCGTCATATATCCAACCTCCTTGAATTTCTTCCCAAATTCTTGAGGATATTGCATGTAAACTATCGTATGCCATAGTTAAATTTTAAGGCGATCCCATATGTATACATTTATTACAACAGATAAAAATATACTAAAAGGTGCGATTAATATAATTGATGAATCTACAATAATCATAAAGTATATAGAAATCAACATTCCATGAAAACTACTCATGCATGCAGCACAAGTTAATAAAGGTTTATGCCATGCTTCTACTACAAATGATTCCCATTGAAGTTCTTCTATTTCTTCTTCAAGTTTTTCTGGATCTATATCTGTATCTCCAGAATAAGAATCTAATTGATATTTTTTAATCTTTCTCTTCTTCTCAAATATTAGGATTTCTATTTCCTTTTGTTTCTGCTTACCTATAGAAAAACAGAACCTACGCAAAGGGAAGAGTATCATCCCCTCAGAGGAAATGATACGCAACCCCAATGTCCATGCGCTAATAAAAACGCTAAGACAAATTAATGCATAAAGTAGTTCGATCACTATTTAACGAATTTTGTAAATACAATCATCAATGGATTTCCAACTTTCGAATAAAGATTAGTACATCTAAGTCCGGCAGTACCATTCAAAGAGAATGCTGAAGCACCACCTAGTCTACCATTTAAATAGGTAGCTAAGTTTGCTATAGACCAAGGTGTTGGTGAACCTGCAGCGGTGTCATCATATAAAAAGCTAATTTTAGTTTCACCGTTATAGATCCATCCTTCTACATATGCACCTGCAGTAGTTCCTGATCCTCTATTAAAATCATCTGTTCCTGTAGCACAGAAAGGATCCATTCCTAAATCATCACTACCTCCAGTTGCAACCATTTGTACTCCTTCATAAGCTTGAGCTAAAGTAGCAGTCAATGTACAAGCTGCAGCTGTTGCGTTCAATGCAGTAATAAATGCAAGATATTGTGGAGCAGAAGAATTTACAAACAACTTGTAGTGGAACTTAGTTCCTACGTCATGCAGATGAACTGCATTTGAAGTTGTTAACAGATTTTGAGCATCAGCTACACAACCAGGAATACATCCTTTCATTTCGATTACACAAATATCTTCACAGTTAGTAAATGTGTCATCTGGTGCTTGACCAGGAACATATCCAATCACTAGAGGATATTCTTTCATCAATTGTGCTTTTGAAAGTGATGCATCAGTTCCTGCAGCAGTTTCAGTAATAACAATAGGCTCAGAACCTTTGCTTTGGAATATATCCACTTTAATAGGACAAGGTACAGTAAAAGTAATACCAGTTGTAGTTAAAGCTACTCCAGTAATTCCAAACCAATCATGCTCATCATCATAAGCGCCATTATTGATTTGATCTAAAAAGTAATCTCTAATTGTTTGTGCAGTAACAGTTCCTGAAGGTGCAGGATCTGGTTCGTAAGCTAATTCTATACTTGAAGTAAGATGTAGGTAATCTTCAATATCAAAATTACTTTGTCTTCGTAATCTAATATTAAATCCTACTTGCATACCACATGCATTACAATCTCCAAATACTACATCTGCAAAGACGATAGTGTAGGTTTGTTCAGTACAAGGCGTTGCACAAGTAATGTCACAAGTAGTTAAGTGTGTTCCAACATAAGGTAAAATACCTGCTATGCTAAATTCGTTTGTTTCCAATCCAGCCACTACATCAGTGTCTCTTGGATCGTGCAGAAAAACTGCGGTTGGTTTTAAATCCATAATAATTAAAATTTAATTAACGTTGTTGTATAAAAGTATTAGGAAGTGGATTTTGTATGAATTTTCTATTTTCTATGAATGCCATGCTTTGTGTCCTGTTGCTTTCAATTGTCTCAATATATGAGAGAACTGCCATGCGAACAATTTCCAAAGTCTGACTGTCTCCAAAAGGAGAATCTCTGACACTAACACCATTGGCGTCCACTTCTATTTTTGCGGGATATTTTAAATAAGTAATCACACATTCTTGTGCTATACTACTTCCCATTTTTGGTAGAATACTACCATCTCTTATTTTATAATATACAGTAGGGTACTCATGCGAAGGAGCAGAATAATAACTTTCGCTAACAACTTTTTCTCTATCTGCTGATAAAAATTTAGCTGCAGTAAAGCTTTTTTCTGTTTTATCTGGTATACATGAATCTCCATAAATTTTACTACTAAATGCTACATTTAATAATATAAGCAAATCTTCGGGGATAACAAAATATTCCTGACCAGAAACATCATTGCCACTATTAGGTATCGCAGCAATTGGTGCTGCTCCAATACCATTAGTTTCTACAGTAATGACATCTAAATCATCAATAGACTTTTGGTTTTGATCAAATGCCCAATAACGAGTAGTAATCCACTCAAGCTGACTCCTCCAAATATGATAATTGAATTCAGTAGGAGTTGCTGAAGTTGTATTCTCTTGCTTTAATTCGTGCAAGAATGCCTTATATACTTCTTGGCTATCCATTAATTATTGCTTTTATTTACTTTCAAAATTCTTTAAAGCTAATGCTCTTAAATCTTTAATTGTTGCATCTTCATCAAATTTCACACTTTCTTTTTCTAAATAAGCCTGTAATCCAGGTTTAATAGTTTTAGAAAGCCACTTTTTAGTAATCTTTCCTGGGAGTTCATATGCAGGTCTTACATTTATTTGCTCGATCATCGCATCCATCTCTTCTCCCGTTTTATTTATAATATCATCTAAAGCACTTGGCTTATGATATGTTCCTTTGACTATCTTGTCATACGTTCTTTTTAAGTCAGAGTTTTGAGTTTTCCCTAAATTTTTAATTGCTTCGGCTGTTGTCTCTCCAATCATATCTCCAAATTCTTGATTTGCATTTACTGATGGTCGATAATAAGGCCCTGTTAAATTAAAATTAGGAGATCTTAAAATGTTATGTCCTATTAATGTATATAACATTAAGCGTTTCTCTTTGTGCTTATATTTAAAGATACGTAAAACTTCTTTAGGATTATCCCAACATTGCTCTTGAAATAAAATGATTTTATCTTCTTCGTTAGCATTTTCTGGAATATTTAATCCAGATTCATGTTCCATAAGCTCAAGTATTTCAATTTTAGCTTCTTGTGCAAGACCTGCGATTAAGTCTACTGCAGCTTGTCTTACATTGAAATCTTTTGCTTTTTTCTTCTTCTCTTCTACAGGTGAATAGAAATAATAATCTTGATCTTCTGTCATATCTTCTTTATTCAAGGCTATAGCTTGATTGGGATATATTATTCTAAACATAGACATATGTACAGGATCAGTTAAATCTAATACTTGATCGTGAGAAACTTTGATAAATGAATCTCCGTGTTTTTCATCGTCTGCATAATACTTAGGAACTCTTGCTTCTTCATGAATACGTTTTATTTCTTCAGAAGTTAATCCTATTGTCCAATCTCCTAGTATTCTATTATTAATATCTAGAATTGGAACTAAAGTCATTGAATCCATGGTAGAATCTTGATCGACTACTTTTACATCACGCCATACACCATCTTCCCCTTTTCGTGGAGCGGTGCTCATAGAGTAATGTCCTTTGATTATTACTTTGCCTTCCCCTAATAATTTAGCTTTGAAGAGAAGGTCATAAATTTCCTCTGGAAATAAATTTCTTGTAGAGGTTGTTTGTAATGTTTCCATTGTTTTTGTTTTACTTTGAATTTGTCTAAAAAATAAAAAACAAGCAGGGCTACAGCTTTATTTAAAATTCTATCTACGGCGTACTCTACGGAATTCTCCAATGCAGTTAGGGTTATGAACACCTACACCACACATGTTAAGCATATGCTTACCCTCAACGTCAGCAGTAGATGAAAGAACACCACCACTTCCTGGGTTAGACATACCATTAACAGTTCCAATCACATTTTGACGACCTGCCAAAGATACTAAAGACATAACAGCTTGCCCACCAAATGTAGGAGTAATGTTTACAATAATACCTCTATAGCTTTGCTCTGGAATTCCTCCTGTATCATAAAGAGTAGGAAGAGAGCGAGAATCAAAATAGTGACATTGTGAAACTAAGAAAATACCATTTGGCGTTTCATAGTAATTGAAATTAGAACGGATACCTCTAACATCGCCATATTTCTTAGCAGGGCCAGATTGGTAACCACCTTTTCCATCGAAGAACAATACTTCTGGAGAAAGTTTAAATTCATTACGGATTAAACGGTCAAATTGCATACGGAACTCAGATCCTGCTACTACCATCAACACAGGTTTTTTGTGCGTAGTTGAAGCACTATCGTATCTTAGAGAACGAAGCATATCATCAAACATTCTAAAGCTGTTCATACGGTTGTATTGGCGCTTAAGTCTGCGATTAATTTGATGATAGATACCATCACCAGAGAAATAAGTTCTTCCCTTAGAATCTTTACGGAAAGTTCCATCTGGATTGATGTTTTTCTTACCCCAGAATAACTGATTGTCAATCTGCATGTATGATTGCTTCATCATTTCATAGTCCAATACAGGAATCCAATATTTTTCTAATTGGTTTTTCTTGCCATTGAAATAAGAAAGTTGCTTAACAGCAGAAGGATCTACTTTTGAATGTGCAGCTAGTCCTGTAAGATTCCATTCCCAACGTTGAGTAGTCATGTAATTTTTCGCCCAATCTCCAAAAGGGATACGGGTTTTACTACCGTGCTCGGAAGCCTCTGGCTTCATGTTGTAAATTGTCTTACATTCAGCTCCTTGAGTTACTAGGTATTGTGGAACATTTGCGTTTACTCCACCTTTTTTAACTAAAAGTTTCACACGCACTCTCATGTTTCCGCCTGTAAGCATTACTGGAGGTGCTTCAACAATAAGTTGTGTGTTTCCATCAGCAAGCATGATTACATCATCTTGATCACCTAATTGCTTATTAAGCGTTAGGTAAAAAGATCTACCGCCTGTTCCAATACGACCATCAGCACCTAGTGCAACAGTAGCTTGAACTCTGTAAACCCAATTACGAGGTGCAGCGATTCTCCATGCAAATTCATGGTTTCCAATAATTTCAATATTCTTAGCAATTCTATCATTGCCTGCGGTATACTTTTGTCCATCGTCTCCGAGAACAGTTGTCGAATTAGATTTAGTATGGTAAAGAAGTTCTGATACAAGACCAGTTCCTTCAGTAAAGTGTTTACCTACGGCATCTAAAATATGTGGTTTGAACATCAATACATTACGAAGATCGTTGTATTGGTTCATTGGCTGGTTTAATAGTTCATCAGGTACACCTGGAGAAATCCTGTTAGGGATTGCCGTTGGGTCTGATAACTGAAAGTTTCCACTCATGATTTAATAATTTAAAAATGTTATTTAAGAATTAAAAAAATCCTTCGTTGAAGTATTAGCAATACCAACTCCCTTATGAGTTTTAGCATTAGACTTTCTTCCACTTTTTCCCTTGCTACTTGGCATGATACCCAATTCTTTATAGGCATTTTTTCTTGCCTTATTGGTAGTATCTGTAAAATAGCCATTCTTATGCATATGGTGCAATCTAAGGGTTTGCAAAAGGAACTCACTATCATTTTGAAGTTGATGAAACAGCGGAACGACCATCTGTTTTTGACCATTAACTTCTACTTCTGAAAGTTTTGTTTGTTCATCAATAAACGAACTGAAATCATCTCTTGCCGACTGATCAGCAAACCCAACGACAATATTCTTTGTATTGTTTATTGTGTCTTTTAAGTTGGACATATATTCTGCTCTTTGAGTTTCATATTGTTCCATGTTTTGCATGTGTTGCGCTTCATACTTCTGTTGAAGGTAATCTGGTATATTATTTATTTGCTGTTGTAGGTTTTCTCGAATTTCTGCTCCCTTTTGCTTGAATTGCTCTGCAGTCATATTGGAAGTATGTCTTTCGATTTCCTGTATTATAGCCTCGTGTGATTGTTGTGATAGGCTGCCATCTTCATTTGCGGTAGCTACTCCCATCTCAACATTTTTATTCAAAAGATAATTATACATTTGTCCTTTAAATAATGTTGAATCGTCAGTATTTATCATTTGTTCGTAATTCATTCTCTCTTGAACATAGTCCTTTATAGACATGCCCCTACTAACAATCTTATGTAAATCTGGATCGGTATTTGTTAAATAATTCATTGCTTGTGTCCTTCCGACAACTTGCATCATATGATCTTTGTTGAATGTTTCTTCATCAAACTTGTCATATCCTAATTCTTCCAGATTAATTTCGTTTTCTTTAGCCCAATCATGTAATGCGCTAATGTATTGATTATTACCTTCATATCCATTAGGAGTTTCTTCTGAAGGAGAATCAACATTCGATTCTTGCGAATTAATTTCTTGTTCTTGTACATGTTGATCTGCAGAATCTTGATCATAAAAAAATGTTTCTTGTGATGTGTCTGCAATTTCAACTTGCGGTGTTTCTGTGTTTTCTGTGTTGATTTCTGCAACATTATCTATGTTTGTTGCTTCTTCGATTTCGTTGTTAATTTCCATAATTTTAATCTTTGACTTTTTCTTTGGAACGTTTTGAATTAATTTCTAATTTATTTTTGATGTCTTGCATCAGTAACTGTGCTCTTTGTGTTTGTGCATTTATTGCTAATTCTTGTTTTTGAAAATCCAAATATTGCAATTCTATATCTCTTTCTGTATTTGTTTTATATCTCTGCTCATCTATTTTGCCTTTTACTTCTTCTTTTTTCGCTTCTATTTCTAATGCTTTTAATTGCAACTCTCTTTCTTTAACAGACATATCCATCTGTTTAAGTCTTTCTTGTATCTGAGCATCCATTTGTTTCATCTGAGCATCCATTTGTGCTTGCATTTGAATTGCCTGTTGTTGCGCTTGTGCTTTAGCTTGTTCACTCGCCTGTTGAGATTGTTGAGAAAGCTGATACATTTTTTCCTCTTGCTCTGCAAAATACTCACGCATTTCATGAACATTATCCATATCTAATAAAGTAAGATATTGCGATCCTTGCATTTGACCAGATTGTAATTTATTTAAACCTATCTGCTTTGCATTATCAATTGCCTCTTGCTCTTTTAACCCTGCATTTATTAAAACCTTAAATTGTCCATCTAAAGATCCCGCAGGAATATTATATATATTTTGTTCTATTTTATTTAACACATAAGCACCGACATGTTCTTCTTCTTTTGCATTTTCATATAAATTTGCAAGTTTTGTTAATGCCCTTTCTATTAAATCTTCATGCTCTTGATAATAAGTTTCTACTGAAGCGCTACTTTGTTGAATAGACATTTTCATTGTTCCTACTTGGTCTGAATTTGCTACTGCTCCCTCTAAGTTATTATAAATCCCTGTAATCATAGATACAAGATTTATTAAACTTTGTTTCATATTATCTATTAAACTAACAGAAGGAGATAAAGATTGATCAAATGTCTGAAACTGATTAAAAGAAGTATTTATCTTCTTATTGTTCTTTTTGACAGTTTTGATATACATAATCCCTTGCCTCATATAATAGTTTACTTCTGCAGGAGACATACCATCTGGCTTTTGTGCTAAATCGTATACTATTCCTCGCACCCCTGCCAAAGCTATTAAAAGTTCTTCTTGATAATGAAGTATATTTATTAACTCCTGCAAATCTCTTGTCTCCCATACTAATGATCTTGCTTGTTGAAATCTATGTACATTTTTCCCTACAAATGGCAATTGAACATCACTCTTATGTTTATGATCTCTTTGAATATCTTCTCTTTTACCCATTGTTATATAGGTATCTTTTCCTAATCTAAGTCCTTCCCAAAGATCTACTCTATGTCTAACCTCTATTTTTTCTCCTCTCTTTTTTAATCTATTTCTTTTAGATTCAGTATTAACCATTTTTTTTGCAGAATCTATATCTAAAAATCTAATAAAATCTGGTTTAGATTTTAAAAATTTACTTTCTTTTTTATTTGGTTTAATTAAAGCAGGTATAGAAATATATTCTTTCCAAAAAAGTTGATAAACAGGATATAACTCATTACTACCAGATCGTTGATCATTTCCATCAAATCCAACAAATTGTCCGTCAGGAAGATGGCTTAAATTAGTTGAAGACCTTGAATGCTGTGAGGGCATCTCCGATTTAATTTTATTGACATCGGATTCTGTGAGGTATTTTCCGTACTCAGCTATTATTTGCTGAAATGTCATATATCTTAATCGAACCGCCCATCCAAGATCTTCTATATATTCTGCCTCTTCACTATATTGATAATCTAAATATTCTGGTCTTACTAATTCAAAACTTGGTTGAGATTGACCTTTAAGCCAATCTACATAATACACAGGTTTATCTGTAATTAATTTTTCTTCAAAGCCTTTATTAAATAAAGTTCTTAATCTATTATTTTCAATATAGCCTTGAATTAATTTCAAAGCCATAACTTCTTGCATATCTCTATAAGAAAATTTATAATACTTACTTATTTTTTTTCTTTCTTCCTCTGAAAGATTTAATTCTCTTGCAATTTCTTCCTGCATTTTGCCTAGCATCATATTTACTTGAGTAAGCATTTGTTGTGCTTCTGGAACTTGTTCATACTGTTGGAATAACTCTTGTTTTTGGGCAAGCAATTGCTGTTGCATTTGAATTGCCATCATTCTATTAGTTATTCTTTCATTAAAAACATCAATAACATCTTTTGTTCTTTTATTATTTTTTCTATCTATAGATCCTCTATCTATTGCATATGCATTAACTTTAAAAGGTCTCATCTTTTCTCTAGACTTTAACGCTCTTAATTTAGAAGATACTATGGGAATATGCCGAACTTCTGCAGGTTGTTTTAAAGAAACCGTTTTTATTGCTCCTGTTTGAGTTTTTATTTTTTTATCAAGATTTCTATATAAATAATCAAAATCAGAAGAAGTAGAAGTATTTTGATATATCTTTCTACAATATGCATCTCTTTGCTTTTCAGTTTTTATTTGCTTAGAATTTTTAGGAGCATCTGCATTGAAATCGCATTCATTGATAAATCCTTGAATTTTTTCTTTACAGAGTCTTTTTTGTTCTTCGTAAGAATAATCTTCCAAAGGTTTTTCTAAAACTAAAATCAATGATAAATTTCCACCAAAATTTTCGTACATAGTTAGTCTGTATAAAATCCATCTAAGTCTTCATAGGCTTCATTAAAATAGTTTCCTACTGATTCTATTCCATTTTTGCCTTGAACAAATCCTCCGATAGGATAGTTAAACTCGTTATTCATTTCATTTGTTTGCTCGACTTCTATTCCTAAATGTCGATTATCTAACATATGCTCTAATGCAAGCATATTACTTATTGTTACATCACAGTTATGCTTGTCTCTTGATGTTGTCTTTCTATAAGCAAGTGCTCTAGTAATAGACTCAAAATCATACATATTAAAGAAATTCTCTTCAATGTATGTAGCATAATGTTCTTCCCATACATATTTTGTATTTGGATCGATACCAAATTTATTTGCTATCTTAGAATTTTTAACGTTTGCATAGGTTATTAAAGGTCTTTCTTTAAGCAAAGGTTCAAATCCCATATTCTTATAATAATCAAAGATATTAACATTTGACCATTCTATCAAGTTTTGACACATATTATAGTATAAACACAATTTAAGAGTAGATGCATAGAACTTTTCAATCTTACTAGGCCTCCATGTTACTCTAGCTACAAACATATTGCTTGTAGAGTTTGCATTTCTATATCCTTTAAAGATACTGCAACTTCCTAATGAATCAGATGTTGGTGCTTTAGGCTTGTCATAGCTATCTGTTCCTGCACCGTAAAGGCTATCATATATTTCATCTGAAAAAAAAGATTCAAAAGAATCGCTTTCTCCTGGTCTTTCGGGATGTTCAATGATTAAATAAGGATATTTAAGATCTCCATCAGAATCCACTTCCCCTACTTCGCCAGGTGCAGCGGGAACCCATCTTATTCCTATTATATTGCTACCCTTATCTCTAAAAAGAACTTCTTTTTTCTTATCTGCCTTATCATCAGACTTATGCTCTGCAGCATAAATAAATTCTAAGTTGCCCCATTGTTGCTTTTCATCCCAATTATCTGCTAATAATTTTTTTCTTTGCCTTAATAATTTTTCAGTATTAAAAGGACTAAGACCAGATACAGAAAATGCTTCTGTAGGAGTAAAAGGCATTTGTGTTTTTTCTTCGTGTAAATCCTTTTTGTTGTTACCAAGTTTTGCTCTTTCTTCTTTTAATAATATCAATCCTTGGTCTTTATAACTATTGCCATCATTATCCATTACGTAATATTTCCACGCAGGAAAGAAACAAGCTGATGTTGTTCCTGGTGTAATATTTTCATCCCATTCATTTTCTACAGATAACAGATCATATCTTTCTGGATTATAAAACATAGTCATCATTTGACCTACACCTTTAGACATTTCTCCTCCTGTTCCAATAAAAATAACAATTCTTCCATCCTTTTTTCCTCTTTCTGCAATAGAAGGGCGTATCATACCATATACTTTCATTAACAGTGGATTAATACCTGCCTCTTCCATTATTACCAAAGTAGGGGATTTCCCAGAAGCTGCTTGAGAATTATCTTTAGTTGTTATAGCAAAAACTTTAGATTCATATCCTTTTGCTACTCCTACACCTACTCTATATCCAGACCAGAATTCTTCGGGTTTATCTTTGCCTGCAGATCTTCTTTTATAAAAAGGCCTGCCTGCATTTGCTTTATTTGGGGATAAAGCATCTAAACCTGTTTTGCATTTAGCAGATGTATTCATAGAATATGAATCCAATCCTGCAACAATTAGCGATTCTGAAGCAGGGAAAAATGTATATTCATAGGCGACTAGTGCTGCTACTTTTTCAGAAAAACCAATCTGCCTACGTTTAAGCATCATGATATTCTTTTCAGTTTTTCTAGCTTCTTCTACAAGGTCAAAGAACTCTTTGTCAAGATCCAAAAAATAAGGAGGAATATAGCCTTTTCCTCTTGATTTAGCTTTAATCCTCCAGTAATTTAAATACCAATAATGTGCACCTTGAATAAATACTCCTCCAATTTTATATCCCTCCATACATCTTCTCCTTTCTTCATACCAAAAGTCAAGATATTTCTTGGGATAATTTATTGCTATTATTTTACGTGTTTTTCTATCTGGATCGTCATATACTTCCCATTTATTAGAATATGAAATAACAGTATGTTCTTGGTCATATATAGCAGGAGAAAATAATTCTACATTTTTGTATTTCTGTTTTTTTTCGTCATAACAAGAAATATTAGGAGAGACTTGGCTGCCATAGTATATTCTTTCTTGTACAGGAATAGTTCCATTCTGTACAAGATTTGTTTTAGTATTTATGACAATACCATCAATTTCTCTTAATTTTTCTTTTGTTCCCATATTTGCTATACAGCACTAAGATCTGTGCAATCACAATCAGTTAATCCACCAGATTTATTTCTATGTGTTAGTAAAACTCCGCTTTTATTATTAATAAAGCCATCAGCTGCAGGACAACACACTACCCCATCAGCATTTGTTGCTGTTTTTTCGGCAAACCTTGTTGATGTTAATCCATTTTTAGTAAGAGCTGGTCTGCCCATTAATGATGAACTTTGTTGTACGAGTTTTTCCCATACAACCTTTCCTGAAAATAAACTCATAATAGTTATTTTGTTTTAATTAAAAATTAAATTTAATATTTGCAAAAAAAAATTAAGTTTTTCTTGTCTTTTCTTCTGTTTTTTTTCTTGCTTCCTCTGGACAGGTACACTTTTTGCGTAATTTTTCTATCCTTTTGGATTGCTTTTTAAGAAAGAAACAAAGTTTCTCGTTTTCTTCTTCGTAATTTATTTCATTATTCGCCATAATAATAAAAGTTTAATCTAGTAATCTTAGTTTATCATTAAGCATCAGCTGAATTGTGCTAACTGCTGAAGTTACTTCTTGTAGTGCTCCAAGAGTTTCTTGGTCTCTTTCTCTAATATATGTATTTAATTCTTTCAAATGAAGAGCATGTCTTTCTTTTGTTTCTTTAATTTCTTTTCTTAACGCCTTTCTTTCGGCAGTCATCTCTACTTTTGTTTCTTTTTTATCTTTCCAAAGTGCAAAGATACCTAAACTTAATGCAATTATAACGGGAGTTTGTTCTAATAATTTAAATAATATTTCATCCATGTGTTTTTTATTTTATACGTTATATATTAATTTATGTTTATAGTAGATCTATTACAAGATTATTATATACACTTTTCTTCTACTTGAATAATAATAGTATCTAATACTATTGAACATGAATCTATACTGCTAGTATCTATTTCCGATACATCTCTTAATATTTGCAATTGATTAAATGCATCAATTTCTAATAAATCAAGTTCATTAATTGGGCCTCCAAAACAAGATTGCAAAACAAAAAGTAATAAAAAAGTTTTAAGTTTAATTAGGTTTAGTAAAAAAGGTTTCATTTTGTGGGTTTTATTAGATAGTGAAATTAGGGTTTAGTTTTATTGTTTAACAGTTAATAGAACCGTTCCCGTTCCATCAAAGGTTATATCATTTGCAGTTACTGTATCTGCTTCTAAATCAGCACCTAATATAGTAGAGGCACCTAATGTATATGGATATACAATAGCATTAGAATTTATAGTAGCTGTTATTGTTCCACTACAAGCAAAACTTATTTTTTTCCACCCACTTACAACTGTTGAAGATGGATTAGTTAGTATTTGCTGAGATGGACTATCAGCACTTCCACTTCCAGATTCAGTTAGATTTGCTAAATAAATACCTATTGCTGTAGCATTGCCGACAACTGAACCTGCCTCATTTTGAATAGCTGTTAATGCAGCACTAAATTTTGTATTTTCTCCTGTATCTCGTAAAGTGATATTATCTCCTGATATACGATAATCAAATACTGATACAGGGATTGGAAATTCTTCGGAATTATCTTCAAGGATTATAAATCCTCCTCTTTTAAATACTTTCATATCTTATTTTTATAATTGTCTTAAATGATTTATTATTATTTTTTTTATCCTAAAGTTAAATAACAACATGGTGCTGCATGTCCTGTATATGGAAAAATTGAAAGCACTCCTGCTGCTATTGTTGCTGGTAATGTTGTTGTATAAGTATAAGAATTGTTATATAAATAATATCCGTTTACATTATTTGATGCTCCTTGAAAACCAGGAAGTATATTTTGTAAATACTGCGTATAATGCCCTGTGATATTAGTTTGCGCCCCATCTCCCAACATTGCCATCATATAAACTCCTTGTTCTAACTTTTCTGTACTACCTAAAGCAATAGCCTGCATTCCAGATACTGCAGCAAAAGGACCAACTTGTGCAACCTTAGTCCAACTATCACTAGCATATACATATTTGTATATACCCCCCACAATATCGTGTGCAACTGCTACACCTGTCTGTAGTCCAATATGTGTTACATTCATCTCGCCCCCTACCCAAAATAAAAGCCCATACCAATAATCTGCAGCCATTGTTACTGCATTATAACTATTAGTTGCTACACCATAACCACAAGGTAATACATTACCTTTTACTCTTATATCAGAAACAGTACCTCCACCTCCACCTTGTTCTATAAGAAAACTCATACTAAAATTGATTTAAATAATTCGCAATTAAATTAATGTATTTATCTTTTCTTTCTTGTGTAAATACATCATCTGTTACCATATTTTTAATATGATAATCTACTGATGTAACTGCACCTACCTGTGCAAAGTTTAATGTAGTTGCGAATTTAGCCATTAAAGATTCTCCTTGTTGAGCAGTAACATTAGCTATTCTATTATCTTGCAAAAAAAGAGTTATTAAGTTTTTACAAAAATCAATATCTGATCCTAGCCTTTCTGCAGGTGGAGTAGATACATAAGGGTATAAATACTCTACTGTATATCCTGCACCTAAACTATCAGCAACTGCTTGTGCTGCTGCTTCTGTACTATATTTTTCAACAACACTCCATCCATCTTTTGATATTTTATAATAATCCATTATTTTATTTTTTTAAAAAAATTATGCTAATAATAAAAAACATCCTGGAATATCATCACCTGCTGAACCTCCTGCATTAGCATCAACTCCTGCTATAGTAGCTGGCATGGTAGCTGCATAAACTGCGGTTTTTTTAAAATGAAATGAACTCCTTGCAGCACCTGACCACATTTGACCTGCAAAATTACCAAATGAATTTACATCATAACCTGTAACATCTGATGCTACACCATCAGCAGTCATAGCAGTAGCATGTAATCCTTGCTCAAGAGTTATTGAGCTCCCTACAGATTCTGATTTTACACCAGCAGTTGAATCAAATGGCCCAACTTGAGTTATTTTATCCCACCTATCAGCATCATAGTCGTATTTATATACACCTGCTATTATATCAACACTTAAAGTGCCAGCAGTATGAATTCCTATTTCTGAAAAAGTTAATTTGCCTGGCACAAAAAATGGAATTAAATAAATTCCACCATCAGTAGTTTCTGTATCACCATAAGTTACACCATTAGCTGTTTTAGCACCTGGAAAAATTCTAGATCCTTTTACATACATATCTACTTCAGGGCTGCCACCTTGAATTACAAAGCTCATATTTTTTACTGATTATTGTTTTTTCTTTAATTCACCATATTGCAACTGAATATGTATCGGCTTATGGTTTTCTGGTATCTCAAAAAGATACAAAGGGCAACCTTCTATGCCTTCTTGTTCAGTTGAAGTTTCGAGCAAAACTTTGGTCTCGTATTCTTTATAATGCTTTTCTGCCAGGGCGAGTGCCATAGCATATTCTTTGTCATCGTCTGCAGTATTTGTAACTACAGCGTATTTATCTCTCCAATATGCTATCTTTTCTCTGAAGGCATCTAGAGTTCTTTCTGATTCAGTATAGCAAATTTTTTTGTAAAAATCTAAAAATTCTACAATTACTTTCTCAGTATATATATATTTCTTGGTAAATTTTCGGTTAGCACCTGGAATTTTAAGTTTATTAAAAAGGTCATACTTTTCTACTACCACTTCCCTGCGTTCATTTATAGGATACGGATTATATGCATTCTTGTTGCCTAAACAGTCTATCTTATGATAAACAAAAAATATATAACGGCATATATCTATAAATAATCTTTTGCCATTCTCTTTCTTTCCACAATATTGTTTTAAGTCTTGATACTCTTTGATCGTTTCTCCAACAGGAGTAACACATACCTTACTTTTGTAAAGATAAAACATATTTTTTCTTTAAGCTAATAATAATTCTTCCTTTTCCGAATTCTGTCCATATTTTTTTTATCTCTCCGCATCTCCATATATGAGAATCATCTTTTCCTGCTGCATCTAAAATAGGTTTAATTAAATTATCGAAATCGGGTTTTTGTTTATGGGCCTGGCCTATTCTTGATAGTTTTTCGGCTTTTATCTTTTTGCTGCCTACATTTGGATTAGGAATAGGCATATAAAATGTTATTGCTTCTAATTCATCTGGTAAATTAGAAATTCCTTTTACTTTCATTAGAAAGGCAAGATCTTTTTTATATTTCACATAAGACTTTATTCTTTTACCTTTTGTAGGATGATACATAGACTTTCGGCCATTACTTCTTACTGCTCCTTGAGGGGTTATATTTATTTCGATGTCCTGCATTCTGAATGTAAATTTTCATCTGTTACATGATTGGGAGTACAACTATAATGAATTCTACTTTCATTATCTTCGGCCCAATCTAATAAATAACTCGTATATTCTTGTGCTATTCTTATAAGAATTTTACGGAAGTTTCCCTTTCCTGTAGTTGCCCATCCCGGGAAAGGAGTATCTGTCATAACAGAATTTCTCCATTCAACAAGAAAATCTACTACTTTCTGATTGGCATAAGGATGCTTTATTTTTATATAAGCAGCTATAGAAACTGGAAACTCATTATCCATTATGTCCATCTTTCCCACTATTTAAAAAATTATTAAATAAATTCTCTTTATCTTCTGTTAGTTCTTCATAATCTATATATTCATTTTGTATAGATTCTTTTTTTCCTAAATACTTCCATTTACTATACCTAGTGAGTTCTTTAGAAGAAAAGCTTAAAGAAGACAATGGAATTCTAACATCACCATTTAGGGTTGCAAGCGTTAGCTTGCCCGATTTTTTTTCAACAAACAGGTCTATTGTTCCAAACCAAACTTTTACAGAGATCTTATCTCCTACGGATAAACTAGAACTAAGCATCTTTTAATTCATTTTCTTGATTATACGTAATTAAATGTTCTAAGTTTCTTGTATCTTGCATTAAGCATACTTCACATATTAAAGTAACTTTTGTACTCTTCTCTTCTTTTCTATAATACTTCCTTCCGCATAGAAACATATAGTCTATATTATCAATATTCACAAGATCTCCTCCCCTAATATCATATAAAACATCTGTATGTCCAATTAAATCATCTCGATTTTCTTCCATAAAGTCAGGTAGTTCATCATTGTTAGGAAGTTTATAATCTGTAAAAGTGGCTAGGCTACTATCTTCTTCGCCTACTTTAAAAAAATATCTATAATGCATATTAACTATTGATTTTAATAGACATCCTACTACCGTTAAATGCGATAGAAGGATTAATCCAATAATAATGAGAATACAATGATCTTGCTATAAAGGACTTAGAGCACAATAGCCCCATAGCCTTATATACAGAAACTTTTGAATATCCTGTATCATCTTTACAGCAATCCATGTAAAATTTAGCTTTTCCTGTATTCATTTCCATATTTTTTAATAGATGGAAAAATACTTTTATTTCTGACTCTCCAATTGCAAAAAAAAGATTTATGTTTCCTGTGAACATCTTTACAAATTCAGATCTATCTAGAGACTTAGACACCACTAAAGATACTCTATCGTGGATCAATTCTCCTGTAAGTTTAGAATATGTTTCGCCTATATGGCTAGAAACTACTGATTTATGTCCTTTTTTTATATCTGCTTCAAAGGGAGACTCTTCATATCTTTTAAAGTCTGTAAGTTTTCTCAAAATTTCATATTTTCTATAACTTCTGCTGTTCCATCTGGAAAAATTACTAAAGGAACTTCTTTGTCAGTATTTTTAGCATTTGTTACTTTATAATTAAATTCTTCTATTTGTATTTTACTGTCTTTGACAATAGCCATTACAATCCTATTATATTCTGGAGAGGGCATTATTTCAAACAGATCTTTTGTTTTTCTTTTATATTTTTTTGTCATAATAGATTAAAAAGTGAGGGAAGAAACTAAACAGCATTAGTAATCTTCCCTCTAGGATGAGTATAAGTTTCTAAACAAAAGGGGAATGAATACATCCGCAGATGTTCAAAGAACTTTTTCTAATACAAAACCTACCCCTAATGCTTAGAATATTTTCCAATATCTTGTTATAGTAGACTGATTAGTAATGCGGTAGTAAGACCTATTGTTAACACCCCACCACCAATAAGACTGATTGTATATTTGGTTTTTAGCCTTTTTTTTTCCTTGGTCAAATGCTTTACATATTCATCGTTGACCTCTAACATTGCATTATGTTCTAATTCTACATCCTGCAATTTTCCTATTTGATTTTTCTGATTGCCAATAACAAAGTCTTGGTTTGTTATAACTTGTTCTTGAATAACAGTAAGAGCAAAGCACGAATCTCTAAACCTAAGACATTGTTCTTGTAACTTTTTAGCTACATCAAAACTATCTAGTCTATTTGCTACTCTTTCAAGGATATGTCTTTCAACACAAACCTTATCACTTTGACAGTCTGCGGATAAGGGCAATGTCAGAGCTATCGCTATAATTAGTAATAGTATACGCATTTTTTAATTTGTTTATTTCTCTACTTATCTTATCGAGATTTCTTTTGTTATTTGGAATCAAGTACCGAATTGAATCTATTTTTTCATATAGAACAAGATTTTCATTTTGCAACTGGTCAAATTCATACTTGAGAACATTAATAGTCTCCTGCATATTGAGCCTAATCTTGTTGTAATTGATATAGGGTTCGGGTGCTTTCCGAAATATTATAATAAAGAACAATATCAGCAGTAAAACAGACTGAACAATAAATACTATATGTGTAGCAGAGAGTTTCATTTAGTCAATAATAAAATTATTAGTATTAATAAGATTAACAATGATGCCCATATTTGCATCGCAGCACTAAATTCTTTCTTGTTCATACTATATCTTTAGACTCCAATAAAGTATAGGTAAATTTATTACCCCATCTTTCAGAAGATTGGAAGCAACACTCCATAAAGTCGTCAAAATCGTCTGGATCTTGAAACACCTGGCAGCCTGCACTATACTTATTAATAACATTAGAAGCTTTGTATGCCGAAGACCTATGAATATTTATTCCGAAATATCCCTCTTCATCTTTTTTTAAATCATATAGATCATCCTTATTACCATCACGATAAACGGAAACTTTTCCATACCTCTGACATAAAGCTTTATATTTTCCTCCATGAAGGTCTATCTTATATACCCCCCTATATTGATTAGGAACTAATATAGCACACCCCCCTCTTGAATCATTAGGATTGTTTATCCAATAAAGACCGGGATCTGTAGTAGCAGGCCAACAGTAAAAATGCCACTCTCCCTTATTCAAAAAAGAAACAGTAATAAAATCATCATACCTATTAGTAACCTCCCCTTCAGTATCTGAATTTCTAATGCCGACAATATTAATACTATAATCCCCCTTGTTAAACCACTTATATTCTTTCTCCATCATAGTATCATATATCTGCTGTAAAGTATATTTAGGTGGAGTAGATGTCAATGCCTCCCAAGTCAAACTACCTACTATTCCATCTACCCCTAAACCATTTTTCTTCTGGAATGCCTTAACTGCCTTTTCAGTCTTTGGACCAAAATCCCCATCTACTGAAATACCTAATAGATTCTGCAAGTTCTTTACAGAATCTCCTTTATCTCCTTTTCTTAGTATCATATCAAGAACCCATCTTTATAGCCATTGAAACTTTTATTAACCATCAACACATCATTCTCGTCAATTAAAATATATTCTATCTCACTCTCATGATCTTTAGCATATCTTCCTGCAAACTGATTGTAATAAACAAAATCTCCGTAATCATACATATCTTGAATATCTGGCCCTGCACACATAACAACTCCAAAGTGTGGATACTCAACTTCGTTACTCTCTAAAGCCTCAACAGGAACAATGATGCCTCCCTTAGAAACCTTTCTTGGTAATATCCTATATACCAATAACCGAGATGAAACAACTCCTAAATTATTAACATCTTTTTCCTTTGGCATAGGAACTCTCTTCTTTGAATCCACAGCATTAGAATTAATCTTTTCTTTTATCATGTTTGTTTGAGTTTTAAAAAAGGTGGAGAGTTCTACACTAAATATCCCAGACTATCAGACCTGGTTATAAAAATTAAATATCTCCCCACCTTATACATCCTAAAAATATTTCACTACCCAAAGATAATAAAATATATTGGAAAGTTAAGTAAAAGTACAGTTTAGTTAACTAAAAGTATAAGCAGCGTTAACTATTAGTTAAGCACAGTTAACTAAGGTATACTGACTATCAATAGGTTAGAGCATGTTCCTTCTTCATTCTTCTAAGGGGATATTTTACTAGTTTAAATAGACCCGTTTTTAAATACCATCCCGACAGATCCTATACTAGTTTTTGAGAGAAACTCAATATAACAAAATTATCTGACAATCCCCCCCTAAGTGGAAATATTATTTACCCCCTACCCCGACAAACTTTGATTGGAGTGGACACACAAAGTAACATCTTAGAACCCCCCTATAGAATTAACGCATTCAAATTATTATTTAATCAAAAAGCAGTAAACCGCTGTACAAAAATGGTTCAAATTATTATGTCTAATAAAGCAAAGAATCTCGGAAAGGTATCAGTTGCTAATGCAGCAGCAGGAGACGCATTCTTAATCGATGAATCTTTTAACGGTGCAGTAACTATCCGAGGGAACGGACGCCCTTGTAATCCAAAGAAAGATAGTGTAACTGGTAAAGTTATGCCAGGCCAACAAACAGTTTCTTTTGAATCAGGCAAGGGAAGAACCTTCAGGATACCAATGTCTATCATCCTTCAAGCTATTCGCAAATCAACGGAGAAGATAGATGCTCTATTTACTAGTGGAGATAACATCAAGTATATACCTGCAACTAAGCTACACCTTAAATCGGTAGCGGGCAAATATGGTATTACTGTCTCCAATAGTCCAATTACTGCCTAGCAGTTCGGGGAAAGCCAGCAATGGTTAGTACCCTTTTTTTAAAAACTTATTCCACCCACCATGAGCCATGCGCCAAACAGCGAAACTCTACTGCGGAACTCATCCGATTAGATTAACTGTGCGTAAGTGGCTGTGCGTGAGGGGTGTAAGTAATATCCACTCAAAAACTATTTAAATCAAAACTTATTATATTCTACTGATGAAGGTAATAAGTATTATAAAGTCATAAAATAATACACCATTATGAAGAAAGATATTATAGTGTCCGATGTAGAAACATATGTTGGAGAAGAGATAAAAGAAATTCCTAACATTTTCATTTCTGCTTTTAATAACAAAGAGAAGTTAGAAATACTTTGTCCATTCATGGGCTTTCCTTGGGATGGCAGTAGTGATCATCTACATAAAATGCTTGTTGATAATTGTATAAAGAATAAGATATACGAGTTTAAGTTTGGTACTCTTAGCGTTGACATTATCAGAAGCAAACATGTTAGTCATCCATTGGCAGAGAAGGGCGATAGTCTCTTTGTCTTTGATAAGCAAAAGAAGTTTCTTGGTTCTCATAAAAAGATAGCTGAGATAATAAAGTATTTAATTAAATAATAATCTGGGAGCATCTTCGGGTGTTCCCTATTTTAAAACAAGGAGGTTACAATGAAAACTTTATAATAGCATAATGCTAGACATAGAAAGGACAGCTGTTGGGTAGCCGCTGTCCTGTTTTTATTTGATCATAAGTATATAAAATAATAATTATGAGTATTGTAGCAACAAATGGGTCTTGTTATAAACAACCCAAAATAGTCATATTAATAATGGGAGGAGGAAAGTACTCCTTCTATTTAGAATCTATAGCTTATTGGTTTCAAAAAGTATACAATGGAGTAAGTCCTGGATATATGCAAAATGGGAAACATATTGATAGAGAACTATTGGTATCATTTGATTATGAAGAGTTTAAATGTGGAGATGATGTTAGTTCTTTAGGGTATGAATTAGGGGAGGAATACAATTGTGACTATTATGGCCAAAAGCTTAAGTAAAAATACAATCGGGGAGCATCTTTTAGGTGTTCCCTATTAAATTTTATTATACCAAAACTGTTAAGGTATAATAAGTAGCGCTAAGAAATACAGTTGAAATGAGGTAATCATCAACATGAATAAGACCTTATATCCAAATAGGCAAACACATATGATTACCAGTTAGATTACTACAATTTTGCATTGATGTAATATGCTCCTTGTTAGGTTAAGATACAATTACAAACCAAGGGTTTCAATCATTTGTTCATTCTTATAGTAAAGTAATCATGATATCTGAAGGATGCAGGTATCAATTTTTTAATCATTATTCATTTATTAATTACACATTAAAATATATAAAAATTATGAAAAATCTTATAGAATTATTATCGGATAGTGGAGTAACCTTTGACACTAAAAATATAGTAAGGTTAGTAAAATCAATAGATGTAGATTTTCAGACTGCAGCTGTTGAAGTATTGCTAGGGAAGCAATGCTATACACCCTTTTGTGAATATATAGAAATGAAGGGTAAAAAATGTAAATTTAAATCTCACAATCCATTACGCGATCGTGTTGAGTATTCTTATATGGAACAAAAGCATTGTAGGGTTACTGTACCCAAAACATTTGTAGTGGAGGATCGGGAAGAGACTAAGATAATGGAAGCCTGCAAAGACAAGGCAGATGTGTTTGAATTTGCCAAACATTTATTTGTTGATGCAGAAGAAGAAGGAAAAGATATAACCATTTATTATGGTGAGTGGTCTAAAGAATATAATAGTCATTTAAAATTTGAGAGATGGTTAGAATGGGAAAACAATTATAAAAAGAAACTATCTATTCAAATAGAAGAAGATATATTTTAGTGGTGTATTATGGGTTAGTCATTTATGTGATTTACGAAAATGTAGCATAGTGGCTAACCCTTTTAATATCTACTGATATGACAGATAGTTTTATATCGAGAGATCAAATCATAAATGGTTCTGGTCTTCCTTTAATGGTACATGCAAAATATGTAAGTACTATTAAAGCGATGAACAAGCAGCTGATTAGGTGTTCAGCTGATGTGTGGCAGAATGGAATTAAAAAAACTAGGTACTTTCTAGTTATGCTTAAGGATTGGCATTTAGGTGTCAACCTATATAGAAGAGCATATAAATTAGGTGCTTGCAAATATTAAAACATGAAAGAGAATAAAAATTATTTGATTTGGTTGTATGTACTGTTTTATATGGCAGTAGCTGCAAACTTTATGATGTGGTATGTAGGGTTTGATGAATTATTTATTTGTTCAACACTAGGGATAGCAGCAATAGGTATGTTGTTACCATTCTGGAAAATTAAAGACTTATGAATGAAGTAATGGAAGTTTTGAAAAAAACTAGTTATACCAAGACAACGATAAGTGGTTTAAAGTATGCTTCTGTATATAGAACATTTGATTCTATTAAGGCAGGGAAGTATCGACTTTCTTGTCAAGGTAGTCAAGGACACTATTGCAGTCCAAAACAGTATTTGTCTGTTGATAAATACAAATCTTTAGAAGTTGCTGTTTATAATAGCAAAAAGAAGATGATAAATATTGCAAAGAGTAGTGTATTAAGAAAGTTTCCTCAATATAAAGAGCTTCTTAAATACTATGATGGTCACATTTTAGGGTGGCTTCCTGTAGAATTGTTAAACAAATTATTTATTTATTTAAAAAATTATAAATCGTGAAAGCAAAACCAAGTTTAGAAGTAATGGACATGTTGTCTAAGCTTCTTTTGAAATGCCCTAGTGATGGGGTAATGGATTCAGTATACTTAGAGATGGCAGAAGATTTAACGATCATGCTAAATTATAGAAACGTTGAAGTAGTACAAGAGAAATATGTCTCTTTTCTATTCAATGTAGATGCTGTTATGGATTATATAAGAGAGAACAAGACAGATACAAGTTATGTTGTTGATGATATTCTCTGTTATGATTTAATATCATTTACTGTTGGATTGAAATACTATATATTTGATTCAGCACCATCTACTAAAGCTGCTAGGCAATTCTATGTAGAGGAAAAGGATCAAGTGTTGAACAGTAAAATGAATTCAGAAGAATCTGAATGGTATGATAAAGATGGTAATATTTCCAAAGGACCTACTTTACAAACAGGTTTTAATCCTGGTGAATTATGAAGCATTTAAAAGAATTGCTCATAAAGAGCACAGGATTAATATTATTTACTTCTTGGATATGGGGATTGGATTTGATGTGCTCAACTTTACATGCAATATGTACATTTTTTGGAGCTTTGCTCTTATGTGTGCATATAGAAAAATAAATAAGTTATGAGTATAATTATAATGAGTGCTTTTATAACATGCCTTTGGATATGTTTAAGAAGAGAAGATTTTGAAATTTAATAAATAATTAATAAATTAAAAATGATGAAAAAAACAATTGAAAGTAAAAAAGCTGTAACTGATTTCAGCTTACGACCAACAAAATCAGAACACAAAGTTGTAAGAACAATTGATTTAAGTCAATTCGCTACAGTTAAAAAAGTAAAGAGAGAAGCACAGAAGCTTCAACAATCTCTTTACAATTTGAGAGAAGAGCAGGAAGAAGAACTTCGTGCTCAAGATAGGGAGCATGAATACAAAGTACGATCAAAACATATTACTAAGAAAGAACGTAAAAAGAATAGAAAGTCTTTTGGCAATAGACCATTCAAAGGTCTGTTTAAAGGGTTGAAATTATAATTAAAAGATGAAGAGGAAAAGTACTAGAAATCTTGGTCAGATTTCATTGGAGAATAAATTGTACATAGAGTCTTTCAAACTTGAACAGGCTAAATTAAGTATGGATGAACTGCTCCGCATAAAGGCCAATAACCAAAAAGTAAAACCTCTTCAAATGAAGATAGATTATATCCAGGATAAAATTGATAAAATCCTGGATAGTCTATCTGTTTACTACAATAAAAATAAAGATTGAAACAATTTGTTTCTTTCTATTTCCTTGTTATATAAATATAAATATTATGCTAAAAATATTTTTAAGCATGGGCATATCCTTGTTCATGCTATTTCAACTAGGCAAGTATATAGATAGTATATTTGCAACATCTATTCCTGCTTCAGAAGGAGATTTAGAAGTTTCAGACATGGCAGATAGTCTTTCTAAGAACATTATCTATGTTGATAATATTAAAGAAAAAGATAAGCCGTTAAGGCCTCTTCCACAAGATTATACAGGTAGTTTTGATTCTAGACCTTCTGTTTCAGAGTATAACTGGATGGGATTGCCTTTAGATAGGGATTATCTCAATGCATATGAGTGGAGAGGAGATCATATTAATGATTTAAAGGCTCTTTCCTTTAAACAAAGAAAAGATATGAAGGCTAGGTTTAAGATCTGGAAGAAGATCCATATTTCAGAGTTTATATCTTTTATGAAAGAATCATTTAAAGAGGAGAAAAAGATATATCCTAAATTAAATGTCTCTGTTTGCGTAGCACAAAGTATATTAGAGAGTAGGTTTAATACTTCTAAATTGAGTGTTGAATCTAATAATCTGTTTGGTCACAAATATCGTGGACAGGCACAGGGATATGTTATTGCAGCAGATGACACTCCTAGAGACAAGTTTACTAAGTTCAAATCTCAATGGTGGAGCATTCGTGCTCATAGTGAGTTATTGAACAGAAAATATGGTAGTCGTATAAAAGGTAGAGCTACTATTAGAAAGTGGTGCAAAGCTTTATGTGGTGGAGAAACACTAGCACAAAGCAAGAGATTTGTAGCCCGAGGAGGGCAAACATATGCTACTGCATGCTATAAAAATAGTGAAGGTGGTAGTGAATGTTATGGAGATAAAATTAAAAGAATTATTAGAACATATAACTTATGACAACAACAGAGATAGAGAATATCAAAAAGAAAGAGGTAGAAGAAAAATTATATAGAAAAACTTTAAAATTTGTAAATTAATGGGAGCAATTGAAGTGACCCGATATACTATCGGGAAGTATAAGAATTATAAGCATGCTTGGGATGAAATTTATGATGAAGATAGATACGAAAACGGCCATGATTACTATAGTGGTGGAATTAGTAACTGTATGAGTCCAGAGCTTATTGCAGTTCATCCTAAGTATGGCAGCAAGAAATTTAATGAGTGGGTAGAAGATAAACTATCTATTGCACATAAGCAAGACTGTTTCTGTGTAGAAATTACAGGAGCAGCTCTAAAGAGGGTGAAAGGAAATTTTTGGAAAGGAAGAAGAGGTATAAAAGCTTTTTACTTCTTCGGAATAGCACCATATTAAAAATTATTAACAATGTCAAAAACAAAAGAGAAAACTAAAGAGTCAATGTGTCCAAATTGTTTTAAAACAATGATTACTCATAAACCAAATGATGAAGTATCATGTAGTGGATGTGGACAAAAATTTAAAATTGTAGATAATAGATTAAAATTCAAATGATTATGAAAGAATTTAAAATTATGAAAGACGTAATAGATAGTTTTTTAGGATTTGATACCAATATAGACGATTGGAATGACCTGCATATGTTGGTTCAAAAAATTAAAATTACAGAATATGCTCGTAAAAATATTTCTACTTTAGATAGTATAGACGATGCATTATTATATAGTGACAAATCTGCAATAGTAGAGCGATGTTATGATTTTTTAGTTCAGTATAACAAAAGGCTTACATCGTTAAGTGATGCAGTAATGAATCAAATGGAAGAAGAGTTTATTGATGGTCAAACTGGAAACATTAAATGTTTCATTGACAAATTAGTAGAAAATACCATGGGGAGATTGTATTGTTTTCATTTTTTAACTGAAGAAAACATTAGTGAATGGGCTAATGGTTTAACTAAAAAGAAATTTAATAATGGGTAGATACGTCAACGGTGACATCGAACACAAATTCTGGTTCGGTGTACAAAGTAGTGCAGCTGCAACTCAATTTGGAGGAGAAACAGAGTATCAAGATATTCCTTATGAATATCATAGCATGGATTGTTTTGATGTAGAAGTTTTAGATAAAAAGATTAAATATGTAAACAAAATATTTAATACTAAAATTACTAGAGAAACAGATCCTGAATGGTTTTGGGAATTATATGATAAAAATGGAAAAGCTAGAACTAGAGTAGGACATTGGTGGGATGATCCAAATCTTAAAGAATATCTGGAAGATATGGCAGATATATGTTTGGGATTGAAGATTTACCAACATATTCATAAAAATGGTGAATGTTATTTTACCGCACAAACTTAAATATGACACAAGAAGAAAAAAATGGTGTTCAATTATTAATATCAAATATCATGGGTAATCAAATCTTAGGATTTTATGCTTTAAAAGCTTTAGGTTGGAGTGCAACTAAAATATCTAGTGCTTGGATACCTGGAGCTTTTGATAATTTAGAATATAATAACAATAATAGAAGTGTTTCTTTTGGAAGAGAAGCAAATAAAGATTTGTATTTTAAAATATATGAAGAATTTAATAGGGATATTGATAATGTAACAAAATCTGGCAGTAAAGTTGTCAGTTTTAAAGATCTAAAGAGGGGTTGGAATGTATATTGTGAATATTATATTAATGACAAATATACTCATAGCTACATTGGAGCATTTGATCATGGGTTTAATCCTTTAATATTAAAAAAACATTTTACAAAATACTTGAAAAATTATGAAAAAGAATATGCAAATTAAAAAAACAGATTATACTCCTTCGGGAACTTATTCCTATCATGGTATAACTGTAAAATCTACTCCTAATAATCTTATAGAAATATTTGGAGAGCCTAATTATGTTACTAATACAGGTAGGGAAAAGTTGAATTTTGAATGGATATTAGAATTTGAAATAGATGAAGACAAAGTCTTTGTATATCTATATGATTGGAAGTACTATAGGCCACTAGGTATGGATGAACTAGTTGAATGGCATATAGGAGGGGAAAGTGAATATATAACAATTGAAGCTAAACATAGGATAAATGATATTAGATATCCTTTTAGTTTTGATTTAAATTTAAATTAAAATGATTGAAACTGTTATTAATGCCAATCCTACATGGATTGAACAAGAAAGTGAATTGAAATCAGCAAATTTACCTGCTAAAACCAGAACCTATACACCAATAGGTCATGGTAGAATTATCAATGCAGTAAATAAACTTTGTAAAATACAAGGTTTTGATATTGTAGATAAAGATTATAGTATAGGTAAAGATGCTCAAGTGATGACCGGGAAATATACTTTAAATTATAGCAATGAAGATATGTCTATATTCTTAGCATTTCAGAATAGCTATAATAAGAAGGTAACTGCTAAATTTGTTACAGGAGCAAAGATATTTATCTGCTCTAATGGAATGCTTACTGGAGATTTTCCTTTCAAAAGCAAACATACTGGAAATGTAGATATTAGATACTTTGAAGCTATTAATGAATCTATTTCTAAATCTAAAGACAGATTTGAAGAAACAATTAGATTTAGCAACAATCTTAAGCGTATTACTTTAACACAAAAGGAAACAGATCGTTTGTTAGGAAGCCTGCTAAGAAAAAGAAAATGGTTTACAGATAGTCAGTTTCTTAATTTCAGACAAGAATATCTTAAGAAAGCTCCTACTATAGATTATGGAGTTGAAAAGAATTGTTTGTGGAATTTGTATAATCTAGCTACTTACGCAATTGAAAAGAGAAGCAATAGCAATAACTATATAAGTGGACATTTAGAAATTAGTGATTTCTTTAAGAATGCTATTACCAAAAATAGTAATGAAATAAAGATCATTAATTATTAAAGTTGCATATGTATTTTTCATCATTTTAGGGTATGGGTCTATTGCAGGCCTGTACCTTTTTTAATTTATATAAACATGGAACAATTTAATGGCTTTGAAGCACATAATCTTCTTAAAGGACTTAAAATGGTTACAGACGAAATGAGAGAAGATATAAGAGATGCTGAAGAGAAAAATAGAAGACATATTATGAATGAAGCTTTTGTTGATCAATTTAGTGAAGAATTAATTAATAAAATACATAAACTAACTTACAATGACAAAGAAACAATATCTAAAGAGGATGAAATATTTGAAGGCTAGTTTTGACATTATTCAAATGAAATTAACCAGAGCTACCAATGAGTATTTAACTCATTGTGATAATGATAAAATGGAACATGATGTAATTAATGATATAGATTTTCATTATATCAATAATTTATGTTGTGAATTAGCATTAACAGGTGCTTGGATACAAGACAGGCTAGAAGGCAAGTATCCTAAAAGCAAGGGGAGCACGACAAAGAAAATACGTAAAGCATTAGGATATTCTCATCCTTAAAAACTATTTAAAATGAAGAAAAGATTGATTGATATTGTATTAGAAGGAGCAGAGCTTCTTGAATACAAAAGAACATTTGAAGAGCATGCAGAATTGTGTGCTATGGAAGGAATTGATACTGAAATGCCTGATGAAATATCTGAAAGGCTAAATATCAATGAAGATGAGATGGAAGTTAAAATAACAGCTACTTGGGCATATATAACAGAAAATATTGACTCTGATATAATGTACCTGGACAAAACTATTAAGCATCTTCAAAATAGAAAAAAACAGAGAGAAAAAGAGAAACAAAACCTATTAAATTATGTAGGTTTCTGCCTTAGACTGTATGGAGACAAAAATAAAAGTGGAAACTATTTCTTTAAAACTCCGTATTTCAAGGTAACTGCATCTCCTAAATCATCTGTTAATGTTTACAATGAAGAAGTAGTTCCAGAAGAATTTAAGCAAGATGTTGTTACTGTTAAAATAGATAAGAAAGAGATTCGTAAAAGAATGCTAGAGGGAGAAATAATTGATGGTTGTGGTCTTAATTCTGATGAAACAAATGTAAATTTTAGATAATGAATGATATAGCAACGGATTTGAAACAATATATTGGAGATAAGTCTACAATATATAATGGTTTAGGATCTCAAAACATCGAAATCTATCATACAATACCCTATCTTATGGGTACTTGGACAGATGGAAAGCATGAGGAGATATTTTATGTTTCTAAAAGCCATAATAATGGATTTAAAAATGTAGATGGAAGCAATATGAAAATGGATCAAGTAAGGTATAAAAACTTTACTGATATGTTTATGGAAATATGTTCTATTGAGGGTTATCAAAGAGCATTTAATTATTTGCTAAACATTCAAAAAGTATGTAATAGAACTATTGATGATTGTAAAAAGTTATTAGATAGTAAAATTGCAACAACTGTTCAATTTAAGTATATTAAAAAAAACTTAGAAAAAGTAATACGCAAAAGTCAGCAGGTATTACATGAACAGAAAAAGATGTTAAAAGCAGAAGAAAATGACGTATCTATGCTTTATGTAAGTACTACACAAAAGAGTATCTATAGCCAAACAATGCGTGTTGCAAGAGCTATAAGAATACTAAAAACTATTGATGTTTTATGAGTTGGGAACATTGTTATGAATATGTGAAGATTGATATGTTAGAGAAAATACATATCAATTTTCCTTTCACAATTAATATTCATGGCTCTGCATGTGAACCTGGAATAGCTCATCTATCCTGTAACTTTTACGGACTTACCTGTTCTCCTATATGGAGTATTGAAACTAAAGACGAAAACGTATTTGAATTAGAATATATGTTGGATATATATGATTTATTAATAAATGATATAAAACCATATAAATCTGATTTGATGTGGATCAATAATGTCTTTACTCCTACTATGAGAAGCTTATTTGCTCATAGTGTAGCAACAGGTGAGTATGTAGATGATAAACAATATCTATATACAGAATATTTGATAGAATATTTCTTAATGTTTAAGAAGTTGTTTCCAGATTTAGATAACAAAGATAACAAGCCTTTAAATATGACTTTAGAGATTCGTAATCTTATGTTGTCTAATTTTCATATACAAAAGACTAGAGAGTTACATAGAATGTTTGGAATTGATGCAGTTTATTGGATGAACAGAATTCATGAGGAAATGAAATGTCCATCTAAAGTCAATAATGAAGAAGAATTAGAAAAAGCTTTTCAAGCAATGGCTAATATTAAATTGCAGGCAAGGAAATTAAAAGATTCTTTGCATCTAATTCAAAAAGAGGAGATGGATTTATTAAAAAAGAAATTATTAAAAATAGGTATGCAATGAAAATATCAAAAAAAGCTTTACAATCAATAGATGATTTATGTTATTTAAAAGTAATGATTCAATGGTGTGAGGAAAACATGGAAAAAGAACAATCAATAGATGTCTTAATAGCATTTATTGCTGATAAGTTTGATTTTGTTCTTAAAAACTTTTCTGTTAAAACATTAAATAATTTAAATATTCATTTATTCAATAAAGATATTATTGAAGTTGAGGATTTAGAAAAGATAATATTAGAATTTACAAATTTTGGAATTGTTTCATTAAAAAATCAATGGCTAAGATTTAATTATTTAGATACTGTTTTTGATAGAAAAGCTACTACTGTACTTGAAATCAATGGTAGTGAATATGAATCTAGATATTTATCTGATGAACAAATTAAAACATTTGAAGATAAGTTATTGATTTTATTTGATAAAGAAAGATTTGATAAAGCTACAATAATAAATAAAGTAATTGCTTTATATCATATTTTTAAATCTCCAAGGATGTCTGAATTTTCTGTTGGATATAACACGATGTTAGATGCAGTATTAGAAAGAAAGGAAATAGATGATATTCCAGAAGATAAACTATTAGAATACAAACAAAATATGTGTAATAAGATTATAAAATTATATCTTAGATATTTATGGAAAAATAGCAAAAAAGATCTTAAATATGTATATAGTTTTGATTCTTGGATTTCCAAGAATAAATACTTGTGGGGAGAAAATATTGATAATTTAGAAGAATCTTTAAATTTATTTATTGACGAACATAAGGAAATTATTAATATATTTAACTCTGTAAATGAACCTAATATCATATATATATGCGGAAGAAAAAAGCAAGAAAGCCTTTACAAAGAAGATTGTCAAAAAGGAATCACAACAAATGGGCAAGATGGTATGTAGAAACTCATGAAAAGGATTTAGATGAAAAATTAATGATCAGGTTTGGTATAAAATTAAACTTGAATAAGAGGAAGAAAGAAGAATTTATTAAAAATATTCTTAAAGCATATTGGAAGTCAATAAGAGCAGTAACCTTTAGCAATAGAAATGAACTCTATTGGTCACGTAGAAATATAAATAATAAAGGCGAACTGCTATTTGCTTTTTTGGTAGACAAAAACAATTATGCTGCAAGATTAAAATTTGAAGAAAATTATGCAAAGCGTAAAATTGAATTGGATGGAAATAATGACATCTCCAATAGATAAAGATGACATGGAGTGGATTATTAAAACTAAATCAGAAGGTAAGAAAGGAGTTAAAGCCTTGTTGATTACTCACATTACTAGACAGATAGGTATTAAAAGACTGAATGATGCATTTGGTTTAGCTTGGTCTGATTCTTATAAAGACGAAATGTTACGTCATGAAAAGGAATA
>Ga0098061_1000057_pt1 | contig 41729 bp, 37 predicted proteins | sample 22_taG_FD_92579 | JGI IMG/M metagenome (GOLD analysis project Ga0098061, IMG submission 92579) | Marine viral communities from the Subarctic Pacific Ocean - 22_ETSP_OMZ_AT15343 metaG | ecosystem: Environmental > Aquatic > Marine > Oceanic | place: Subarctic Pacific Ocean | collected 2015-01-20
CCCAAGCCCTTATTTAAATAAGGTTTGAACACGTAACCTTCTTTTGGGCAGATACACTTCGTGTTCTTAAGCTTTAAAGAGGACTTGCAGACACAAATCCATTTATGTTTTTTAGGATCCGGATCTTTTTCATCCCAAACGGCCGTCGTTGTCGATGTACACTCAGGGGCCGCCCCTTTTGATGGCGCCTTTGGCTTGCCAGATTTTAAATTAGGTACGCTCTTGCCGCCGTTCGCACCCGCGTAAGAAGGGTGAACCGGAGTCATTACAAACTGTATTGGGTTTTTAGTTACTGCGTTATACTTTTCTTGTGAGGCAACCGTGCTACCGGGGCCTAAGCTTGTCGACGGATCTTTCTGATCTCCTTTCTTTGGGGCGCGCGTATCTATATCGACATAGCGCCAGTTTTTCGTTGCGGCGGTGAAGGAGACGCTGCGTGGTATCCTTAAGGCAAATTGTGCCATTAATAGTTGTGGCCGCCAAGACAGATCTGTGCCGTCGCCGCTTACGTCATCATTCTGCCACTCAGTTTTAAAAACCATTGGGCCGGTTGGCATCCTAATAATAAACTTGAATGTGTGTGTTTTGCCGGGCAGAACAGACCAGTTGGTAGCGCTACCTAATCCTTTTATCCCTATTTTGTCTGATCCGTTGTTAGTTCTTTTGATCAAATCTGTGGCACCACGATTATAATCATGATACAGAGATGATTTACCTTTATCATCTACAGCGCCGGCTCGGTCGTAGCCGCCGTTCTTGTTGCCACCAGTCTTGCCGGCGCCTGTACCGATGGCCTCATCCCAAAAAACCGGAGGCCATATTGGCTCGCCTTTCCAATAATCTAATTTGCTTGGGAAGTTTGCTTGACAAACGCCGGCGCACTTGCCGTCCTTGGCGTTGGCCTTTTCATAATCTAGATTTTGTGGGGCGAATGCTAACCCGGCTGAGCGTTGGCTCCACGTTTTAGGATTTCTAGAACCTACAAGCCACACTTCTTCTTTTTTCCATGGGTGCGAGCCTTCGTTTTTCAAAGTTATTCTGACTTCGTATTTATTTCCTAAAATTGTCGTTATAATTGGAGTCTTGTTATCCTCGATGGCTGCAGCAAGTTTTGAAGGTCCGCCCTTCATCGCCGCTTTATTTACATTTTTTTGTTCTGTAAATATTTGTGTAGTGGCGCCAAACAAAACTACTGATGAAAATTTTAAATCATCATCTAGGCCGACGATCTCAAGTTTGGTCATGCTTGCTACATACGGCTCTCCTTTCGGGCCCAAATCTTTGGCCGGCGGTGAAACGCCGCTGCTGCCATTTCCCCCTGATGCCATTACAATACCACCCCTTCAGTTTCCACAAGTTCGCCCGAATAGCCACTAACGAAAAAGTATCTGTCGCTTATATTACCGGGATTCTTGACTCTAACTAAAATGTTTTTGTTGCTATCAATATTATTTACCACTTCTGTCGTGAGCATCTGCCATTTTTCTGAAATGGCGGAAAGATAACTGTCCACAAGAGTTTCACCATAACTGTGAAGATACTCTAATTTAAGTAGTTGCTTAGACTTTACTGTATGAACCTTTACATAATTATTAGCACTATATTCGCCCTGCCCTTTCTTGCCTGAAGTTGTCGCTGTTGACTTAAGACCACCAAGATCAGCGGTTGTGCTATCATACTTTTGTTTTTTAAACTCAGTCACCCTCTTAAACTTGGTGTGTTTTAAATGCATTTCAGTCTTTTTATCTAACAAAAAATTATCAAACGCGCTTGAAATGTATTTCAACACATTGGTGGCTGTTGTTGCTTTAAAATTACCAAACTTGACTTCTAAACTTGAAAATTCCGGAATTGCGATGCCTTTTTCGTATTTAACAGTTGGCATAAAATGGCTTACACGATGTATATTGTTGGAAAAGGAGCCGGCATTACGAGCTAATTTAGGCTTTTCATAATCACTTTTCACCGCATCTTCTATATCGGCCATAATGAATGTTAATATAATTTTATAATCATACTTGATGCCCTCTTGGATCGAGGAGTCTCTGCCGGTAAAGAATAGTAAATTGCTAGCCTCTGAAGCTAATCCCAGCAGGCCAAAGGACACTGCGGCAAGTTCTACTTCCGTTGGCGTAGAATTGCGGGTGCCGAATGGAATGTCTCTAGCATATTTCAGCATCTTCGCGCTAAACAGGCTGGCTACGTTATAACCCTGATAATTAAAAGCCGTTGGATCTACTGCGAAAAAAAGAAATGCCTCTTTGTTCTTTTGATCATAGGAATGGTGCAGCTTTGAATAAGCTGTCTCACGAAGGCGGAAAAGTTCTTTTGACATTTATATATTTCCTATTCCACTAAGCATCATCCGGCGGGGCTTTGACAATTTTTTCACATGTGCCCATGGGTAATCCAGTATCTATACACTTGTAGCCCGGGTCACAGCCACCCGGTTGACCGACTTCATTTCCGGGCTTACAAAAATATGCCACCTTCGTGGTCGTGGTGTCTGTACTTTGATCCTCTGTCGGCTCTGCCTTTTTAAATGTTTGTGGATTTTTAGTTCTACTCATTTATTAATATTATTCCTATTTATTACTCTCAACTTGGCTTTTTACACTTGCCGGCTACACATTTGAGCCCTAAATTAATCAGGCAATGGCCATCACTAGTGCAATTGCCGCCTTCGGACACAGAGTTGTTTTTATAATATCCTTTTTTGGCCATTTTTTCTTCAGTTGTATACCCGATGTGTTCTTCAGCTGCGCCGGCGGATCGCAAAGCCTTTTCGCTTTTAAGCTTGCTAATTTCGGCTTTCAATTGTTTAATCTTTTCTCTTGCACATGATGATTCTAGTGTAGAATCGCATTTGTCAACCTCTACTGTCTTTTTCAGCGGCTGATCAACATATTTTATTTCTAATGTTTCTTCAGCATCGGCGTCGGTCGTTATATCAAAGTAATACTCGACAACTCCAGTGTTTAATTCCTCTTCGGAAAATTTCAATGGGATCGCGTCAACTATATTGCCGGCTCCATCCTTTTCATACTCAAAGACTTCAATAATAAAATTGTCGTCGGTGCTTTCTGTATTTTCTTCTTTTATCTCTAATAAAATATCATCGGATGTTTTTCGCAACCACAGTTGATATTTCCCGGGGTGATCTTTAAATTCCGTTCGCGTAAAAGAATATTCACACACAACATCTAGCTGCGGGATCTTTTCCTGTGAGAACGCTCCTAAAGAGTTCAGCGATGAAGTCGGGAATTCCAGCGGAGTAAAATCAACTGAACCAGAGATTTTTCCTTGACGTACTTGGACATCCCACGCTGGTTTTTCTTCATCAAAGACAGAGGATCTGCCAAGCGACTTAAACAGAAATGGCGCAGTAATGGTCTGATCAGTATATTTCTTAGAGCCTTGATAGCCCGTTTGATTCTTTAAGGTTGGAACTGTCTTTATTCTATTTGTAATCTCGTTTTGTAACTCTACTATAGAAGGCGGCGCTGGCAGCGTTTTAATGTCGTATATTACTTCGTCATCAAAAAAATCATAGTGAGTTGGTCTGAACTCACCAACTGCTAGTTTTTCGCGGCCTAGGCGCGTAAGTATTAAATCAATAACTTCTTCTTTTTTGTTGAAAAAAGTCATTAGTACCTACCTCCACCGCGGTCGTCGTCGTCTCTTGTGGGACGTGCCTCTCGACTTACTGGCTCTCGCGAAGGTGTTGGGCGGCCGCTATTTAGATTTGAGGCTGGCTGTCTTGTTTGTGATGGCGGCGGGGCTGCAGTCCTTTGTGGTGCCGGCGGCTGTACTCGCGAAGGTACTGGTTCTGTAAAGCTTTCTATCGCCGCTGCTATCTCTTCACGGCGAATGGTTGGCTGAATTCGCCTAGGATTCTCGATCGCTATAGCACCCCGATCAATGTTCTCTTCGTTTAACGTAATCTTGTGAGTGTGCGGCGCAATGCCCGAAGTGCCATAATATTCTCGACATTCTGGGTAACAATCGCTTTGTGCCTCTGCAACTCTAAAATCTATAATCTTGTGTTCGTGACAAACTCTATCAGACTCGGGGCTACACTTAAACAACGCTATGCCTTGGCCAGATGCATCAATTCGAATCTCGTGCGAGTGAGGAGCGGGGCGATCATTTGAGTTGGCCATAATTGTTGCAGTTGTGCTAGATCTTTTCTCTCTTATGGCGCTAGCTAATCCTTCTCGGTCGCGGGAGCTTATAGAATCATCTACTAAAACTAGATCTTCTGTTCTCCTTTCCTCTACTCTTTCTTTTTCTTTCTTCTCTTTTTCTTCTCTGTTAAAATCAAACGAAGTCTCAAGTTTGCCAAACTCAACCAAAGAACAATAGTCGTAAGGCCAATTGGCACCATATTCAGCGCTTAATAACTTGCCTTTGTTTTTGGCAGCGTTTTCAGGTAAGTTTAATTTTTGCTCAAGCATTTCAAAGTAATTATTAGCCGCTCTTCTTTTAATTTTAAATATTTTCCACCTTATATCTTCTGGTATCTTTCCACCCTCAAGCCCCTGCTCTTCAAAAACTGACTTACTAAGAAGCTCCCCGTCCTTAAGTTCGTGCGATAAAGTTATTTCTTGTTTCTGAGCAGTCTTACCGATCTCTGGTAAAACACCCTGCCATATCTTTTGTAAATCCGTCTTCGACAGAATATTAGAAAATTCAAAAATATACATAGCAAACGGCGGCAAGGCTGGTTCATATTGTTTTTTGGTGTTTAGCGGCCTAGTTGCTTTATCTCTGACTCTTACGAAGTCATACTGAGGTATTAAATTATACCTGCGCATCTTGAAAATCATGTCAGCAATTGAATTTTCCACCGTCAAGACATATTCTTCTCCCTTCTTCTTAACAGTTGACTGGGCCGCGGCGGCCTGCGTAATATCAGAATATGCTTGCTCAAATTGTTCTAACGGCAAATCAAAGAATTGTTCTTTGTCGTCTTCATCATAATAAAATGGAATAGCAACCGCCGCTTCTCTCAATTCTTTTTGTGGTTTAAGCTGCCCTATTTTTTTCCTTTCATTAGAGAAACCACAAGCATCTAATAGCGAACCCGTCATAGATTTCTGGGCGATCGTTAATTGTGAATCCGCAACTCTCAACCACAACCCCTCACTTCCAGTGCACTGCAAACCGTATTGATGCCACATTCCTCGATATGGATCGCCGCCGGTGGAGCCGTTGCCGTCAAAACTACTTGAGCCGCCGGCTTTGGTGGCAAGAGCATCGACATTGGCAAAATTCAAAATAGGCGTCTCATATTTGGTTGATATTGTCCATCGCTTTTCCTTATCTTTTTGAAACAAATTCAAGCTAGCAGAAAGTGCCATACCTCCAGAACTAATACTGAATACAGTATATTGATCCGCCCTATCTTGATTTTTGAAAGAAAGGGTGCTATTTGCAACAATGTCTTCGAAGGTGAACTTACCAGAAAAGAATTTCTCTGGATCCACATTATAAATGTTTGTAGGATCAAACTTAATCGTTGCTATGGCTGAATTCTTTGCGTGAGCGGCGATAGGCGGAATCTTGACCGCTCCAGAGCAAGCGGCAACATTACCAGTAACATACATCCACCAGTTGTTTGAACCGTCATTTGTATATGAAGTCCCAGTCTTTAATGGGTACCATGCCGGCGTATGATGCTTATAAGGTTTGTGCCCAAAATATCCAACTGCGTCATGCATTGTAAAATTAGTACTTTTGTCTACAACAACATCCATACTCCAGATTTTACCAACTTTTTGCTCTTTAAAGCTCCACTCTTCCTCTGGTGTTGAAGAAAGATTGGTCAAGTCGCTAACAAAGAAATTAACAGATTCTGCAAAAAAGTTATGAGACGCCTTTTCATACACTCCGTCTGTTCCACCTAAGCTGGCAGTAAATGTCTTAGTCATACCTTGATCTGGATCCCAGTCAAACAGTCTTAAATCTTGGGGTTCAACCAAAGAGGCCGGGCCTTTAATTTTGCGAGCATATGTGGAAGGCTCAATAATTGCTTCAAACGGTAGTCTTTTTGTATACTCAGCAGTGTTTGAACTTGTTGCAACGCGATTACTATCAGACTCTTCATCGATTATTGGATAATCAACGGCAACACCAGTTTTTATTGTATTATACATAATACCGGGATTATAAAATGGTCTTAAAGCCGTGCGCCAAGCAGATTTACCGGGTGAGCCGGCATTAAGTAAGCCAGCCTCTGACCCGGAATAATATGACTCTCTAAACTCTCCCGCCAACTGTATCGTTCTTTGCATCGGGTAAAAGCCATCAACGGGCAATAGTTTTAAAATGCCCGACATCTTAATATTAATTGAATCTGGCTCACCCAGTTCGCCCTCAATATCCCCTAGATGTGTCATTGTATCTGCGTGTGATAGTTTTTCAAAGAAAGTTGTGTTGTTGTACACCTCTTCCTCGGTTGTGCCACCGCCGGCGGCGGTGCCAAATGCACCAGATAATTTTAGCGAATAAATATCTTGATAAAAATCACCATTATGATTTGTTATAATGTTTCGGATATGCTCTGAAATTGTAAAATCAGGGATTATAGAATAATCCTGAGCTATAGCCCTAATGTCTGCGGCGTATTCCTCGTAAGAATCATAGAAAGCCCCAGTGGCGGCTTGAGACTGTACTTGGTTACTAGGCCGGCAGTCACAATAGTTTCTTCCATATCGAGCATAAACATATTGTGACGTGGCACCGGCGCACGGCAGAAAAGAGTAGTCGCTTATACTCGCGCTGGCGGCGTTTATGCAATTATCATGCTGCATTAGTTCACCAGATCTGTCAAAGGTGACTTCACCTTTGTATGTGATCATGTTAGACACATCCATTTGCCAAAAAGAAAAGTAATCAGGAATACCCTGACTGGTTGGAAGCCTAGATGTGACAGCTTTGTCGAGTCGAGTCATAAAGTCACCATCCCAAAATGAAACATAATTTGGTTTATTTCTAATAATGGATTTGAAAACATTCTCATCTCTAGGGTACACAACTTCTGAATACCTGACAGTCTCCCAATCTTCCCCGCGTGTCGAACGATACAACATTGTATTTTTCAAACCTTTTTTATAGACATTAAAGTCTTCGTGGTAATCTATAATTCTATCTTTGGCCACGTCATAAACTTCAGCAAAATAGTGTTTGTTGTTTCCGAACTCATACTTAATCATCGACGTAGCTAGGTTGTGCATAATTGGTTTATGTTTTGCTGTAACTGGAGTCTGTATTATTCTAGAAGATTCCGTTACATATGTTTTTCTTGCGTTATCATATACTGTTTTCTTTGACTCATAAATATTATTGTTTATATGATACCGCACGACTGGATGTTCAGCAGTTCTTATTTGCTTCCAAGTGGGCCAACCATATGGTCCGTTGCGATGTAAAAGCAATGCGTTTGTAAAGCCAACATCGTTTGCGCTGGCAGTCTGCTGCTTTAAAAATCCGTTAGTGATACTGTTATAAGAAAAAGCATAATTCGAATACCAATTGGAACCGGGATATATTCCCTGTGGGAATCCTAAAGTATTCACGGAGGAACTAACTGGCTCATACACCGCCACATTCATTCCAACAAAATCAACACCAACAAACTGGGCGTGATCAGAAGAGGCCGAAGAGTCAATGTAATTTTTGCCTAGGCTCCAGATGTCACCTCCAACGAACCCAACATCGCTAGCGCTCACAAACATTATAGCTTCTGAGCCGGTTGAGTGGTCAAACCCCAACAAAGGCAGATATTTAATGTCCGTGACTTTCGGCTCACCAAAAGAGTTCACGGCAAAACGATCGTTAACAAATCTAGGTGCCCAAGCGCCCGGGCCAGAGCCAGTTCTCACGAACAGCCATGAGTCATTGATCCACTTGTAATTTATTTCAGATTGTGGAATCTGGTGGCTCACCCACATATTGTCCTTTACTTGTGCTGGGCTAGCTGAGTTTGTGACCTCTAGCGAGCTAGACTGTGCAGCCAGTGCCGGTCTTTCAACCGTATTTCTGTGGGTTTTGTGGAACGATTGGTTGTTTATAAAATGTGAGTCCCTACCAAAACGATTTGCTGGTCGCGACCACAATGTGTTTAGCCCAGTTTTTACAACTAAATTTTGATAAGGCATCGCATTATAAGGTGAGTATTCACCAGACTGCCAATCTAAAAATGCTTCTGACTCTCCTTCAATACCGGTGCGATTTGAAAATTTGTTAACAAAAACAAACTTATTGCTTCCGGTTGAGCGGACTGGTAACGCGAACTCTTTAAAAGGCTGTGCGGTTGGCCCAATAAACGAATCTTTCTCAGTCGGTTGGGTGCCCGAAACAAGTCTAAAATATCTATTGTTTTCACTTCTGCCGCTTAGATGTACAACCTCGTAGTCTTGAACATAATTTCCAATTTGTACATATTGTTGTGTCGTTCCAGTTTTACTAGTTGAAAAGAAGGAGGTGGGCAAAATGTTTTTAATGATAACCGGAGCTTTTGATATGTTGCCCCTCGTATAGTCGCCCCTTGGCCGATCAGACTCACCCGGAGTAACAGCAGAAACAACCGATATCGAGTTTGGATCCATTGAGGCATTCGGGTAAATTACTTTATAACCCTCTCTTCTTCCGCTGGGCTCTGCAATTGCCGATTGAGTTACCAACAAGTTCCCGTGCCTGTACATATTGCCGCCGGCGTTCTCTTCTGCAAACGGGCCCTGCATAGGAATTTCATAAACTGGTGCGTATATGTCGTGATGTATGTCTTCTACCGCATAGGTTGTGTCGTTTGCCACAAACCTGCCCTGATAGCCGCCGCTTACACTGGAGCTTATAACACTGAATGGTAATTTGTTTTCATTAAATTTGCTGTCCAAAGTGGTGGTAGTGCCTTCGACGATTCCCTGCACCTTGTATGGATACTTCCTCAAGCCACCCGTAAGCGACTGATCGTGGACAAAGGGTTGCCCCACTACATTAAGGGCATCAATGTTTATTGTTGCGCTTAGTGCTGTTGTGCCAACATCTATGTAATTGACTATCTTGCGATAATAATCCCAAATGTGATTTCTTTTATCATTTACTCCTGCGGCGTATGTCTGCTCTTCAGCTTCTAAATCAACAACCGGCATTGCTGAGCGTGAAATGGCCGCAATTTTGTTGTTGTACCAAAGCTGAGTTCTTGTGGTGGTCGCCGATTTCTCTGCTGTTGTCGGAGATGTCTTAGAAAAGATACCCCGGTCTCTTTCGGCGCGGAGCTTCCACCACACGGCGCTTTCAGATTCATCAGTAGGATAACCGTCAGCACCAATGGTGGGGGGTGTGCGGGCGTCGTAATAAGAGGGTACCGGGGACATATGCGGCATCGCGAGGTCAATCGTGGCCGCAAAGGAAGGCCCGGGCTCATATGTTGGGTGCATCGGAGCAGTATAAAGCTGACTGAAATCATATGAAGTTTCGCTTTCGCCCTCTAGTTGTGATCGAAGCTTATTGTTGCTGTCAACTTTAACAAACTCTTTGGCCGCTGCGAACTTGTGGCGATATTTGTTTCTTTCTAAAACGTGACTCTCAATGATCGTTCTTATGTTTTCGGATACTTCTGCCGAGGCCGGCACTAAGTTAACCAACACAGACTCTATAGCGCTGTCTAGCCACTTATAAAGATTGACAAATTTGTCAACATCGGGTGTCGCACTAACACGCTCAAAAAACAGCTGTCTTAATTTTTCTAACCCTTTATATCTTTCACGATATTTATGAATTGGAGCGCCGATTTGGTTATTAAAATCATCGATTGACGAAAAGAAGTTCAACATCTTTCTAGAGATGACATCATACATGCTTGCTTCTATAGCAAAGAAGTTCTTTGATGGCCGCGAAGATCTCGGCAAGGCTTCGTCGTCTGTGGATAATATTTGAATCATCTTCGAAGAAAGCAGATTCTCTGGTGGAGTTATACGAGCAGTCGGAATATATTCTATTGTATAGACATCGCTGGAGCTTTCACTGAATCCGTATCCCTTGCCGGGGTGTGAATTCTTGATAGTTTGGCTGTAGTTACCAACATTGTATCTTTGATTCCCCGTCGCATTCGCGACAGTTGAACCAGAAGTTATGTCCTCTACAACAAAAGTGCCATCAGTGGCGCTAGAAGATATAGTATCGAAATCCCAATGTAATGCTAAAGTATCGATGTTTGGAACGTGCAAGAAGCCAATATTGCCTTCCCAAACATGACTATTTTGTCCGGGGTTTTCTCTACCAAAGTTAGCAGGATCTTTCGCATGATATGTTATTTCACTATCCGTCAAATAATCTCCCCAGTATCTAAAAGATAAAAGACGAACATCAGATTTTGTTAAAAGCGCGCCGTTGAAATTAGTGCGGTGGGCTCCAACAAAAAGCTTCTTGTTCATCGCAGTGGTGAATAAAGCCGAAGCAGCCGAATTGGCGGTGGCGCCCGTCATCTCCATCGTGCCGGTGGCCAAAAATTCATTCGCAACTACGCCGTGATCTACGTTCACACCATAGAGTTCAACAGATGATGTAACCGACGCAGTTAAATATGAAGACCACGGATATTGCTCTGGTCGAACTCTAACCGCGAAATTCCATACAGAGTTGTCATATACATCATAAAAAACTGATGATGTTAATGTTGGAAAAAAGCCGGCCGTGGAAGACAGCTTAAAATAAGTTCTATTATCATCTACTTTTACAGCAGACACCATAAAATCTCTATCGACGCTGGCAAAGCTTGTAGAATCGCTATCTGACGCGTGGTCCACTTTGTGGCAGCCGAACAAAGAAGACTCGCTAAGCCTATCTACAGCAGCGTAGTCGCCCATCTTTGGGAACTTTGGAAACAGAACCTGTGCCTCTACTGTGACTGGAATGTCCCGGTCGCCATAAGACCCGCTTATATAACCAAAGTCGCCAGTACCAGAAGCAGGGTGTTGGTATATTGTAGCTTCTCTGTCTGCTAGTCTTTTAATTCCGGAAAAGTCGATGGCGCGCCGTTTTGTTGAGGTCGTTTCGTAACCGCTCTCTATCTCGTGTTCAGCGTTGCTAGTATAAATATTTATTTTGAAAAGCTCATCGTCCGTTCCGAAACACCGAAATAGATTCCTAAATGCTTTTTCTGTGCCTTTTGACTTGTTGATGAATGTTAAATTGTTATAAATGTTTTTATAAACCAGATTTTTAACATTCTCAAGTTTCTCTTCATAAACACGTTTATTGTCTCTAGAGAATACTTCCCTTAGAACACCTGCGTCAATGAAGATGTCAGACATTTCAAACCCTTGCGATCGTAAAAGATCTTTCGAAATGGTAGTACTTTGTTTTGCAGAGCCAGTTATATATGAAGTCTCTTTAAGGCTCGTGAAATAAGAAATCTGACCATATAAAGTGTCTAAGTAACTGCCGACGACCTGAGTTAATTTCTTTAGTTCATTGCCATTTTCGTCTTCTTCTCGGATCCACTGTGGAACTGAGTTGTACAATGAAGCAATATTTACCATATCGTGTTCTGAGCCCGAAACTTCCAACTCTGTTGCCAAAGCCGTTACATCGCTGTGGGCTCCATACATTATTGGATCTAAACTTTCAAATTCGGCAATTCCAGATTCTACGATCGCCGAGCTTGTACTCCTAGAATTCGAAGAATATCCAGTCCACGTTCCGTTTGAAACCCTGCCAGAATAATCCAACACTGTTGCGTCTGTCGTTGAGTCTCCTATGATTCCCTCATTAAATTTGAAATAAACGCCTAAATCGACTTTATTGTAATCTACGCTGCTACTATGATAATATTTTACTAAATCAGTATTTGTTCCGCCATAGACTGGTGTAAAATAGTTTTTGCCGATGTCCTCTCCAGTTCTAGCCGTCTTCCAGAATCTAAACTCGTCAATAGACCCGGTTAGCTTGAACCAGCCTGTGCCATAAGTCCCAGCGGCGCCGATGCGGGCCGCTGCGTACCCACCGATAGTGGCTATAGCTGTTTGTGCCCCGGGGTCGTCGGATCCGGCCCAATTATCAAAGGAGCCAGTGCCATAAGAACTGGTTATGTTTGAATCGGTGTGTCTTCCATCAACATAAAGCGAAGAGGTGATGAAACTAGCGGCGTCGGCTTTGACCACAATCGCATAGTGGTGCCATTTGCTGTCGGCAATATTTGATAACCCAGTGTCTAAACTGGCATTTATAATAGCATGTTTGCCACCAGCAGTTGTGCCGTCCGCAAAATCTAAAACATTTATCTTAGTTTTAGTAGCTGAAGTGTTTCCATCTAAGAAAATCTCAAACTTCCTATGGCCGACGTTAGCAACCGAAGCTGTTGTTCTTAAATCAAAGATTGTCTCATAGCGTGTTACGCTACTTGGGTTTGTCCAGCCGTCCTTTTTGAGCCAAAACTCGATTGTGTTCCCGCTGCCGCCGTAGTCAATCTTTAAGTTGTTAAGTTGTTCACTGCCCGTCTTATAAATGTTGTCGGCACGATTACCATAAAATGTAATATATTCTTTTGTAGCTGGGTTGCCAAGCGCTGTAACAGTGCCCCACCCAGAGGGCGAAAACAAAGCATAACCAGTAGTCTTTGGATATCTCTCATCGAAAATATATTTTTCAAGAGGGGTTAAGTTGTTATAAAATTCTAGCCTTTCTGCCTTAGAGCCATCATATGGATATTGGTTGTATACTCTGCTCAGCGCGTCTGCATAATACTGAGTTGCCGATCCATACTTTGCAAAGTTCTCGGGCTTCCCATAATCATAGTCTGGAATAAACTGCTCCTTTGAGCGGGAATATTCCTCAACATATCTTTGAGATTCAACAGCTTCAGCAAACTGAGCCACTGTCTTTTTTGACAGCCCTCTTAAACTTTGCTCTTGCTTTTGCTTGTCAAAATATTTTTTAGACCCCATTACTCTACCCGGAATTTAAAGACTTCTGATTGTTCTGCATATTCACCATTAATTTTGTATATGAGTTTAATTCCATACATATAATCAACTTCAAACATATTCATTTCTAAATCAAAATAGCTCCCAGAAATATCGTATGATAATCGAGTGTGGTTTGTGCTTCCTGTTCCATAACCAATTACTTCGTAATCGTCTACAACTCTCAGCACCTTATAGTAAGCATCCTCAATTACCTTATTTTCAATATCTGTTGATGCCTTGCTATAAATAGTTGGATTCCAATCTTTTTCACGAATATGAAGTCTGAACCTAGCTGTCTCAATAGTCGAGTAATTTGACTTAAGATTAGTTATTTTTGATACGTGAAGCGGCTTTGGATTATAATTTGATGACTTAAACGTCTTAACTGTCGTCGCTGACCCAGTGTGGTACTCTGTTGAACTGCTATGCCAAACAGGATAAACTACAGTAATAGAACTGCTGGCATATGCAAAAGAAGCTGAGTAAATGCCCGTAGAAACATATCCGCCCGTGACGATTTGATGGCCATCTGTGACAACGCCGCCGCCGGCCGGCAATTTAAGCCGGCTTCCAGATGGCGCTGCATTGGTTGCAGAACCTGAATACAGGCTAACCCAAATTTCTCCAGTTGCCGCAAGATTGGGAACGTTTTTAAGCTCTCCCTTCACAACATTATATAAATAAATTGTATTTATATTATCTGCGGCAGGCAACAAAGAACTGCTTAAATAAAACCTTCCAGAGTGATCTTTCTTTGAATCATCCCAGCGAGCCTCTAGAACTGGCCTTTTGAAAAAGAATTCCGAGCCTTTCGCAAAGAACTTTTTAGTATAAAACGATTTCGAAAGCGATGCTGTTGCCGGTGCCATTCTAACACCAAAGCCATGATCGCCTTTAAGTGCAGCAACGTCACTTAGCCAATCTTCAACAAGGTTTGAAACATCGATCTCTACATCTTCGGTACCAGTGGAGCCAAACGAAGCGGTGTAATCGTATACGGCGGCGCTGCCAGTAAAAAAATCAGCACCTTGAGTTTCCCAAGTTGAGCCAGAGGCGGCGTATTCCCACGTCGTGCCAATACCATATGGCCAACCTAAGTCGCTAAATTCTTCCATATCTAAACCATAGCCTTCGTCCCAGCTTTTGGTTATTGCATTAATTTGCATCGTGTAATCGACGGGCAAAGTCTCTGAGTGTTCTGCATTGTACATTCGCAGAAACCAGCTTACGCTTCCGGACGCGGGCACCTTGCCAGCGCTTCGCGAAGCTGCTAATTCAGTCATTGAGAAGTTGACCAAGACTCTAGACTGTTCAGAAGAAGAAGTCGACGCCTGACCATAAATACTATAAACCTCTAAAATATCTGAGCTTCCCATGTTCGAAGAAGTCGCCCTTGTTGACATATTTTGCTTATAAGCATTTGTTATTGTTGTATCCTTATTAGCCAAGAATCTTTTAACTGCCATTACTTAACCACTCCTGTTATATCTTGCTCTGGGAACTTCACTTCTAAAATTACGTTTTCTGGTACTTTTATGAATCTTCCGTCTTTAGTCATATTTGACTCCACATCATAACCAGCGGTGCTATATGCAGTGCCCGTCTTATTAACGATGACAACGGAAGTGGCATCTACAACTTCTGGTAAATCATTTAAGACTTTGTATATTTCCGAAATATAAAACGGCTGGCCCATTATAAAATTACTCTTAATGATCTCTTCTTTTACGGCACTCATAGCTTTTAATAGGATCTCTGACTTGCTTTTATGTAATACGCCGACGACCTCAAACTTAATACCAAAATTCGCTATTCTGCCATCTAAAATATCAACTGTATCGTTAATCATTTTATATTGATTTAACCAAGTCTTGAGGTTTTCTTTCAGTGTAGATGAAGCAAACGCAAGTTTTCCGTCAATACCTTCTGCTATGACATATAAATTTAGATTTCTCTTAAAAGAATTTTTATCTTGAATCATATTCGCCCTTTTAATGGAGCCAAATTTTGCCGGCATTCTATAAACTAGGCTTAAATAATCTTGTTTTGTTACTGCTCTATTTTGTGCTGAGTAAGAGTCTTTTGCCCTTATTCGAATTTCATCCGGTGAAGGCAGCGATGTTTGTCCCAATATCGCCTCTTCGTTTGTTACTTGCAAAGAGTCGCGGATTGTAGCTACAACACCGGAATCAACACCGCTACTAGTAAATTCAATTATAGCATTAGATATCGAGTTTAAAGAGCCAACGGGAACGTTAGAAATGCCAGATGTGTTTTTTCTATAAGTTACCGTCAGTATTCCTTCAGCTGGATTTACTCCTAATTTTTCTGTTTTGGTTATAATACTTGGATCAAAAGAATCGTCCGTATAATATGTTTTCCCATCTAGTTTTAAAGCTGCCGTGGAAGGCTCTGGAAACATATCATTCTTTAATGTACTGGCAGAACCATACCCAAATTGCAGGAACGTATCGCCGTTAATTGTATGTTCAGACGTAAACCTTCGCGGCGCGATCATATCTCTTAGGATATATGGTACGGACTCCTTGTCGGCGGCTGTTCTATTCCTGACTGCGCGCTGCACCATGTTTTGCGAAAGATACTCTACTTCGAAAAATTCGTGACCCTCTGAATCAAAAACTGAAATAATTTCTGTAATATTTTCCCCTGTTAGCTTCAAACGAAGGAATTTCTTATAAGAAGGTACAGTGATGAGTTCCGTCTCGTATATACCAGAGATTATTTTCCCATAAGCCCTATAAGCATAGCTTGAAGGCACACCATTGGAATCAACCTCGCCGACAACTATTTTAGCGTTCGAACTAGCGAAGTTAACATCTTCTTGTAAGATAAACGAAGCGCCGCCGTTTGAGTTGATCACAGATCCTTCTTTTAATGTTGGTATGTTGTCTTCATTGGGCAGCCCTGTTGCTGCTGCTGGGACTGTGACATAGAAAGCACACATACCAGTAGAAGAGATTGAGCCGGGCAATTTATACCCCATCTGTTTCGCTAATTTTAGAATGTTCTTTGTTTCGTTTGCTGTGTCAATAAAAGTCTCGTTTAGTTGGTAATCGGAATAGAATGATAGAACGTCGCCGACATAAGCAACCATATCAAAAAGCAATGCGCCGAATGACGCTTGGTTGAAATCTTTATAGGTATCGGGGTAGTAGACCTTGGCATACTTGATCAGATCTTCTTTTATGCTATTAAAGTCTCTGTTAATATATCTAATTGGCGGTGTTTTTTTTGCCATCTTTTAAAATTCCTATTTTTTATCAATATTCAACGAAAGAGCCTCGCTTACCCCTAAGTTTGAAATATAATAACTTATCGCAATATTCATCGTATGTTCCACTAGATCAATTTTGGTATTCGTTATTTTAATAAAAGGCAAATACTTTTGTGTTTGATCTAAAAGGCGCTCTTTAAATAGCTCCACAACTTCACTTTTTTCGTTTTCAAACAAGATTTGGTGCACTCCGACTCCAAAATCAGGATTCATTATCCTTTCGCCCGGGACAGTCATTATCAAGTTGGTAAAGTTTTGCTTTACCGTTTCTGGTAAAGTTTTTGTTAATTGATACGGGCCGTCGCTCTTATCATAGCGAAGTGGTATTTTTAATGAAAGTCCTTCTGCCATCTCGTTTATACCTCTAATAAATCAATTACATTAAAAATCATACTTTCTAATATCTGATTATAATCCCTCAATTCGCTGACTACTTCTGTGCCGGCGGTGCCCAATAGTTTCGAAATGTCGTCTTTGAAAAGTACCTTGCCGTCGATGTCCGCGTGGCCTTTTGTTATTAGCGGTTTGATCGCCTCGTCTTTAAACGGCTTTTCTTTCTCTGTTTCTACATAATTAGTTATGTCTTCAGCAGTTTTTAAAATAAACTTTGTAAACATTCTTTTCAAGGCGCCCTCCGCTAGTTCTTTTGAACCCCACTCAATTTTGTTGATTTCTTGTTGTATCTGATCAATTTCATTTTGCTTTGCTTTCGCCGCTTCGGTTTCGCCGGCCCTCTCTAGTTCTTCTTTTTCCCTCTCCTTTTTTTCCTTAATTTCATTTTGACATACTATATTTTTCTTAAATTCATCCCACTTAGCCGACTCTTCTAAGGCTGCAGCAGCAAAAAAATATAATTTTTGTATTTCCGATTGATTTTTCACGCTCTCTCTACCCAAAGAATCCTCAAACGCGGGCAAATTAACGACGATCTCAAAACGAGAAGCCAATATGGCCAACCACTGCTTGTGTTCGCTGAGCTTAGATGCGAGCGCGGTGGAGAGGCCCTTAAAATGATTATGTGTGAAGCTACACTTTTTTGTCCACCATTTTATTCTTTTTCGGGCCATGGCATCATAGTCTAGACCGGGCGGGCCAGTCAGTTCCTGCAGAACAAGCTGCTCCATTGTGCGTTTCTTTGACGGCTTGTCAAAGCCGGCTTCGTCTTGGGCCGTCCACCAGTTGAGCTTTTCGTTGTAGTCGTCGCTTGAGCCCGGGGAATTGTGCGGTAAATACTCTATTTGCATGTTCTTAAAAAGCCATAACATGCCGCAGCGGAAGAGGGCCGCGTTATTGTCAGCACCCATTCCAAACTTTTTTGCCTTCGGCGGTATAAAAGAGCCTTTAGTGACTTTTGGTTTATATTGTAAAGGGCCGTCCCAATTGGCATCGCCCTCGTGAGTATCTGGTACCAAATAAAGAGACGCTGCGTTGGTACCCGCTTCGCCATATTGGCTTGTTCTAACACTAAAAAGATGAGAAGCCATAAAAAATTCAACTAAAACATCTTCTCCTCTGATACCCGTAGTTTTATCAGGATGGCCGTCTTTGGGCAGCGCGATGGCCATTTTCCCGGGAATGGTTTTATAGTGAAGATTATAGTGGTTGGTTTTAGTCGAATGACTGACCTTCCGATCGGGTATATTTTGATCGTCGCCCTGCCCGTCCCAAAATTTATTCCAAACGGCGGCGGTGTCATCGTATAACTTAAGTTCATCGCCTGCTTGCTTTACGGCACCTTCCAACCTAGAAATAATCAGGTTCCGGGCGTCGGTGCGTTTGGGGCCTGATTTATTCGCGAAAGCAGCGGTGACGCCGGCCGGATCTATTCCGGGCAGAACTTTATGTAAAGTCTTGTCTTCCAAATGTTTTTTTAGTTTTTCATTAAACTGGGATTGTTGTTTAGGGTCCGGATGTATAGTGCCGTCAAACCACTCATCTATTAAACCAGAAAAATTCTCTTTATTGGAGGATTTGTAATTATAATATAATCTAATGCCGCTAAGTGGATAATATTGTAGAAGAAATGAGCGGAACCTCTCTTCTAAAACAACCTGTAGTATAATTTTTGCATATGCATCAAGCCCTACCATTTTTACCCCTTCTCCTCAAGCGCGGTTTGCCTACTTTTCTCAGCTTTAGCTTTGATAGCTTTGATAGCTTTATCGGTGGCCGACCCCATTATTATTCTCATTTCTTCCCTGTACCTCTTGTCCATATTTAGCACCGAAAGGACACTAGAAAACCTTTCTAATTCTTTGCCAACGTCTCTCAACGACAAGCCTTCCATTTTTTCGTTATATATTTCTTCAATGTTTTCTTTTGTATATCTCGTATAATCCGCGTCTTCAAGCTTAGTTAAGTCCACAGCAAGAGATATGTTTTGTAAATATTTATTATTTAGCTTTGGTGCTAGATTGTTCTTGGTCGCGGCGGCCGTGATCGCGTCTGCTATTTTAGATGTGATATCGGGTAATGGCTTCTTTTTGTCGTCAACCTTGGGCTCGACCTCCATAACGCCTGAAGATAATTGGAAAAGAGCGGCTGTTTGTTGTTTGATTGAGTCGATTAACGATTTGTCCACTCTGATCATTGAAAACAACGACGACAAATTAATATCCGGCATAAGCACTTCGGGGTTTAAAAGTTTACACAGATCCTTATTAAACTCTATGAAATCTTCTACTGTTCTCCTGTCCTTCTCTAAACAAAAATCCGGAATACAAATGTCTTTTCTAGACTCCTCAATTACTTCAAAGATGTTTAAATTGTCGCCCAAATACTTCCAGAATTTTAATATTTTATCAGACTCTATTAAGCCTAACGTACTATGGCTGTCAAGCGCGATTAAAAGCATTTTATGCTGGTCTTCTTCTGATATCTTGTCTGTTTTTTGTACGGCACTTCTATATTTCATTACATATTTTTTACTAGTCTCAGAGTCCATACCAACTAAAATAAGAAGATTAAAGACTCTACAGTCGCCGCGCCCCATTAACAGATATACGACATTCCGCATCGTGACTGAAGGCATGCTGCTAAGAAACGGCTGACCGGGTTCTGTTTCCGCTCTTGTAACATAAGAAATATACTCACGAATCTCACTAATCGTAGCAGTTTTTAATACTAAACCGCGGTCTATGGCTGTGCTTAAAATCTCAGACGAAAACGCAGTGCTTAAATCTACCTTGTTAAGCTCTGGCATTTTTGTCTCTTGTAGCTTGCCTAAAGAAAAGTCTTCGCTGCTTGGAGTTGTAAGCTGCATTGCCTCTTGAAAAATCCCTTCCATCGTCGCTGCTAGCATTGCCATCATAGGCTCCATAAGGGCACAGATACTATAACACAACAAGTCAATAAGCAAATTCTTAAGAATTTCCATAAGGCTTGGTATTTTTATATAAGGAATTGGTGGAATGTGCGGAAAGTCTGGAATTTGTGGCAATCGATAGCCGTCGACCCCTTTTTGTAAAAGATTCTCAATTTGTTCCATACCACAAGGAGTTTCTACTTCTATTTGTTCTCTTTCGGCATCTGGTAAGCTGGCCAGCGCCAAAAGAGTATCCCCGGCTAATTTTGTCAACAGTTGAGAAATATAAAACGTAAAAGGAACAAAATTAAAAAATTTAGTAAAATACGGATTAACACAATCCATTATTCTTCTTGTCTTTGTTAGCTGCTCCCAAAGATCATATAGTGCGGCCGGCGATGGAACTGGGCCGGCGTCTTTGATCGCTTCAACAATTTCACTGGAGCATCTATCATAAACAAGCGGATCAACCTTCTCGCCGTTACCAACAAGGCCGCCGCCCATAATGGTAGGAATCGGCAGCCACCAATCGTGAAGAACCCTTGTCCACCAATCGTCTTCTTCGTCTTCCAGCGCTGCCATTATCTGATCAGGCGTTAGCTGACGACACTGAAAACTTTTATTTGACGCAGCAACAAGAGAGTTCCACGTATCCAACTTCTGATTCCAAAGCACTTGCGCACTGGAGTATGCTCCCATCGCACTTCTGGCAACGTCTAGATAGTTTTCCGTCTCTTTTATAAAGGCTGATATCTTCTGGTTATATTCTTGTTCTGTTATTGATCCCTCTTCAAACCTTTTGGTTATTACTCTCCGCTTTAACTCTCTACATTTCTGCTTTGAAGTTTCTTTAGAATCGTCAGCGCAATAATATTCAGCCTGTTTCTCCAAACAAGGCAAATCATTGGCCGCCTTGCCCTTGCAAGCCTTATCCATTTCTTTTAATTGATTTGCCATCTATTAAACCTAATTTACCTTATTCCAGCGGCTTTTATAAGACCCTGTTGTTATTTCTGAACGGTTGAATTGACCAGATACATCATTAAGCTGAGTGGTGATATTAGAGAGCAAATTTTTTATCGTCTTCGGGGCGTTAAACAGTATACTCAATGCCAAATCAATCGAGGGAAATGCATAGCCGGCGCCGAAAGCAACAACTGGATGCATATGAATAGCAAGAGATAGCTGTAACGTCGCCAATTGCATATTAACGTCAAACAGCGCGCTGTTAACGTCTCTGGGTATTTTCGCGATGTCGTCTAAAACTTTGTCTAAAGAGTTTCCCTTGACCATCGGCTGCAAACTATGAGGATCGTCGCTATCCGCGCGTTCGACCTTGTTTCCATAGATCAAACTTATACCCATTGCCTCTCTGTTCGCCACACCAACAGAAATTTCTGGGTCTATGCCGCCGGCATATAAATTTATGCCGCCATTTCTAGCAACTAGCTGTACAGTATCAGCATATGCAGTTACATGCGACTTAAGTTTGTCCCTAGGGGCCTCCAAATCATCAACGAATCCAATCGCCTCTGCCGGGTTGGCTAGCGTGCCCTGTACCTGACCTTTTTCGTCATAAGCTAAGAAGTTTTGTGGATCGTCTTTTTGTACAACATAAACGCCAGCCGCATCCCAATCTTTGCGACGTTTGCCCGGGCCAATTGGAGCATCGCTCCGAAGGTGGTGGCCGAGTACGCCGGCCACAATGGATACTCTACTAGCATCGCCGCCGTCAATACCATACAACGGATCGTCATCTATAATAATAGCAGCAGAATTAATGACCTTCTCTGGTAGCACTGTTCTAGAAGCTGTGGCCTCCCACTTCGGGACAGTTCTATTTCCATCGGTTAATTCTCTTACTAACTGTAGTTTTTCAGGAATGCCCATTATTTCTGATAGGCCGAGGACAAGCTCCGCGTTCTTAGCACACTTAGAGCCGCCTTTTTTCTCGCAGGGACTTATTCTTTTTACTGTTCCACCCATTATTTATTTTCCAGACGGCCGGACAATCTTAAAATTGCCGGGAATTTGTATTTCTTTTTTCTTTACTTCTGTGTTTTTAGCAACCAAATCTTTTGTATTTGGGTTCTTCGGGTTACGATACCCAATGTTTATTTCTCGCCCTTCCACAACTTCTGTCGGCTTTTTTTTATGAAGCTCTGTCACGTCAACTCTCGGTAAAAACAGATATGAATACTTGTCATCAACATTGCCGGGTTCCCAAGAGCCTAGACGCGCTTCTTTGGTTGCGACGGGCGCTATAATAATATCTTTAATCTCTCGATTGGTGCCAAATTCAACAAAAGCAATTACCTTTTCTCGGTCTTCTTTGCTATAAGCTCCGTAATTTTCAAACCTTTTTCTGTCAACATCTGTGTTATAAAACGGATCACAGTTGGTCGGAGCCTTGAGGCCCTTGCTATCTTCCTTTATAATCTTCTTTATAGTTGCCGGAAATTCAATAGGAATTTTATTTCCGCGATCTGTTAAATAATCACCCAACATATGATCAACAGCAGCCCACCAATTTATCTCATGAGGCTGTGAAGTTATTCGCGGTGTTGTTGAAGAAACAGTCATAGTAAAAAAAACTCCCTAGTGAGACTCTTTTATGATATCGAAGATATTGTCCGTCTCGTCTTGTGAAAAAGACACGTCTTCTTGGGCTTTTTGTACCTTGTCAATTTGAGCAATAATTTTCACTAGCTGTTCGTTTGAACGCTGCAGTGTTTCAACATATTTAGCCGCAACGACACCAGAGCGAGAGTGAGTGGTGTCGCCGCCCACAATCTCCTTTTCAAGTGCCTTGAGCAACTGTACAGTCTTTTTTCTATCTTCGCGAAGATTATCAACAGCCTCACTAAGTAGTTTGTCTCTTTCCATTCATAAAACCCTCCATATAATTAGATGAAATTATATTTTTCCTTCATTCCAATCATGTTTGAAGCTTTTATATCTGACTCTGAATTTTTTTAGACATACTGCAATTTGTTTTGTCTTGAGTCCCGTTAATTCTCTTAAATATAGATAAATTGCTTTTTTATTAAGAATTTCTATTTCTTTTGGGTCTCTGAACAACTCTTGAATTGCGCGCAGGACCAGCATTTCGTTTGATTTGTTGTTTAGTTCCTGCTCTGTTTTTATCCAAATGTCGACCTGTTCTGACAAGAGTTGCCAAAATTCACGGTCGGCTCTTGTCTTCTCATAGTTGTTGACGGTGGACATATATGTTTGTTCTAGTTCATTAGATAAGTTCTCAAATAAAATCTCTTTTTTGCGCTGCTTGTTTACCTTTTTTACATTGTGTATGAACCAATTTTTAGTAATCACAGAAAAGTAAGAAAAAGCCTTTGAACCTCGATTTGGATCATACTTGGATAAAATCGTTGTCAGCCATATCTTACAGTCGTCCCTTAGAATATCAATGTTGGGAAGTGTTGTAAATTTATATGTATAAGTAATTTTGTCGACCAACTCGCTGAAAGCTGGCTGAATATACTCAACATATAACTTTGTTTTTTCCCGACTTGAATTTGACGCGGCATAAGTTATTATTGCCTCTTCGTGAACTTTTGTAAAATAGTGATTTTTGTTTCTTCTTCGTCTCTTTTTCTTAGGCGGCCCGATTGTCATTTAGTCCACCCCCATAGTTATTTTGAAAGTCTTTTACATCATCTACGGTTTCTTTAGAGTGTTCCAATAATTTGCCTAAGACCTCATCACCATAATATAGCTCGTAACTATTAACCTCTTCTAAGTGCTTGTTAAACTCAACAAGCGAAGACAGAACAGAGTCAACATTTTCAGAGAAATAAAGCATCCTCTTCAAAAGAAAAATGTTTACACCTACAGATATAGTAAAAAAAGATATCACTATAATTTCAAAAATCATATATTTGCCTCCTGTTTTGCTTCTTTTCTTTGTTCTTTAACGTCCCTCTTGGCGTCCTCGATAAACTTCTTTACCACGCTGCCCGGAGGAGGCGCTGTTCTATGTACTGGTTTTGATATCAGTTGCGGAATTCTTTCTATTTTTTCTGATTCACAATGCTGACAACTCGATATTGTTTCGCTCATCAAGTGAAAAAGCTCAAATTCGCGCTTGCAGCTATCACAACGATAAACATACAAAGGCATTATTCGACTTCCTCTTCTGTGTCCGCATAGTTGAATTTAACGGTTGGTGGGTTTTTTATCCACAGGCCGTCTTCGGTATCAACAAACTCAAACTCCTTAAGCACATCTGTAATATCACTCTGTTCAAGAAGTGATTTTTGTAGCGCCAGCATTAAAGAGCCTAGCGCCTGATTGCTTAATTTCATAGTATTATTTGCCATTTTTTTTCTCCAATATTTTGTTATAATCGCTACTATACATGTCTTCCGCCAAGGTGTGAAAATCATGCCTCGGCTGCCAGCCAAGTATTTTTTTAGCCTTAGAGCTATCACCAAGTAAAAATGGGACTTCTTGCGGTCTAAAATATTTTTTATTTATTTTTATATGTTTTTCTGGGCTACCTAAATTAGCTATGTTCCAAACCTCATTTAAAAACTCTTTTACCGAGTACGTCTTGCCAGTAGATATAACATAATCATCCGGTATTTGTTGTTGTAGCATCAAATACATCGCTTGTACATAGTCTTGTGCGTGGCCCCAATCCCTTTTTGCTTCAAGATTGCCAAGTTGAATTTCTTTTTGATTTCCCACTTTGATGTTTGCTGCTGCCATAGTGATCTTTCTCGTCACAAATGTTTCGCCGCGGCGGGGAGATTCGTGATTAAAAAGAATGCCGCTGGATGCATGTAAACCATAAGAAATCCTATAATTTCTTACAAGATTGTGTGCACAAACCTTAGCGCACGCATAGGGAGATGCCGGCATAAGTCTAGATTTTTCGTTATATCCATCAGGCGGAATGTTGGGATTATCTCCAAACATCTCTGATGAGCTAGCTTGATAAAAGCGACATGTCGGTAAAACGTGGCGTATTGCCTCCAAAATTCTCGTTGTGCCAAGAACTATGCCGCTCATGGTGTCTTCCGGCACATCAAAAGATACTCTAACATGTGATTGTGCTGCTAAATTATAAAATTCATCTGGTTTATATTTTAACAGAATGCGATAAGTTGAACCCGGATCATTCAAATCCCAATATTCCATTTTAAATTTTTTATGTTCAAATATATGATCAATTCTTTCAGTGCAGATCAGAGAACTTCTTCTTTTTAACCCCACAACATAATAGCCCCTAGATAGCAAATTTTCCGCCAAATAAGAGCCATCTTGACCAGTAATTCCAGTTACTAGCGCAACTTTATTTTTTATTGTTGGTGTACCAGTCATATGTATATCTCAACCCCTCATCAAACGTAGTGAATTTGAATTCACCAATAATTTCTAACAGCTTTTTGTTACTACCATCTTTTCTATATTGGCCGTCTAAATTTCCATCAAACTCTAATTTAACATTTTTAGCAAACATTTTTAATGCTTTATTCGCCATCTCTTCTATACTTAAGTTTTCATTAGGCGCAACAATCAATGGAGCATCAGAATTATGCTTTTCTAAAAGCAAAGGTATTATTTTACACAAATCATCAACATATAGTTGTTGGCGCAAAGGTTTGCCCGTGCCCCATAGTTTTAAGCTGTCTAAATTTTCTTTTGCGACTTTTGTAACCAGAGCGGCAACGAAATGAGATTTTTTACTATTAAAATAATCGTCTGGGCCGTAAAGATTTGAAGGACAAAATGTAGAATAGTTCACGCCATACTGCTTTCTATAAGAAATGCATTGTATGTGCAGCGCCCTCTTTGTAAAGCCGTAAGAAATATTTGTTGGTGCGGGCGGCCCAGACAGCAAATCATCCTCCACCAAAGGATATTCCTCTACCTCATTTGGAAAGGCGCATGTGCTTAAAGATGCCAGCAGCCGCTCAACGCCGCTCAAATATGCCTGATGAATCACATTTGTATTAATAATCGTGTTCTGATAATAAAAAAGTGCTTGGTTTTCTGCGTTTTCTTTAATCCCGCCAACCTTAGCAGCTAGATGTACCACAGCATCCGGGGCTATTTCTTTAAACATCATAGAACAGCTTTCCTTGTTGGTTAAATCATAATCCGAAGAAGAAATATATATCCAATTAGGCTTATGCTTTTTAAGCCGCCTACCAACAAACCCAGTACCGCCAGTAACTAAAACTTTCACTCTTTATTTTCCATCAAAAAACTTTTCTGAATTTATAGCTTTGTCACAAATAAATAAATCATACATCGGCTTTCCTACCTTGTAGTCATGGTATTTTGCGCCCCACTTTTTTAATTGTTTGCCAGTTAATTTATACCAGTCCAAGCCGCTGCCAGACCCCCTCGCGGTCCAATAAACGATCGTATTTCCCTCATCGTATAATTTATTAATCTTTTCAATATTTTCTGTTATTGGTTTAGATTTACTATAATCTCTATTCTCTGGAGTTTCACAAATTGTCTCGTCAATATCTACATAAATAATCATTAATCACCTTTTAAAATCCTGTGGCTGTCCTCATCATAATGTTCGGTTGAGAATTCAAATAGTTCACTTTCTTCTAGTGCAATCATACGGTGTCGCAATCCCGGGTAAACATAAAAATTCTGGCCGGGCTCCAACAACACTTGTTCTGCTTCTCGTATATCATCGCCCTCAGAAAACTTTACAATCATTTTTCCAGATTGTAAATAGAAAACCTCGTCTTTTATCTTATGATAATGCCAAGAACATCTCTTGCCTTTATTAAAAAATAAAAGTTTCCCACAGTATTCTTCTTTATTAACGATCCACTTTTCGTATCCCCAACCTTTTGGGACGTGTTTAACATCCATTTTCATTCTAAAGTCCCTTTGTAAGCCAGCCACCATCAACATATATGTCTTGGCCTGTTATATAAGACGAACAATCTGAGCACAAGAAAACAGCCAACCCTGAAATGTCGTCTGACTCGCCCCAGCGGCCCAACAACGTTTTTGCTGATCGCTCTTTTAATATGGCTTGATCTTCCCAATTTAATTTCTGTAAGCGGTCGTCCTGTTTGTGAAAGTCTGTTTTAAAGTAACCCGGACCAATATTGTTAACCCTAATGCTATGCCTTCCTAGCTCATATGCAAAAGATTTTGACAGCATCTTCAAACCACCCTTGGTGGCTGGATACGCAGGGTTATTTGGGAATGCCATTTCTGAATTTAAGCTTGTTATGTTTATGATGGACCCTCCATTATTCTTTATCATAAGTGGAGCGAGACCCTGTGTTATAAGAAATGGAGCCAATAAATTAACCCTATAAGTTTTTTCCCAATCCTCTATCGGATATTCTAGAAAATCATGACCGAATCCGACGCCGGCGTTATTAACCAAAATGTCCACAACGTCATATTTGTCTTTACAATATTGTACCAACTCTTGTATATCTTTTTGATTTTCAATATTACAGTTATAGCTGTCATATGGCTGTTGTACAATATCCAACTTGTCTACTGCTAGAACCTGCGCTCCTGCATTATGAAAAGCGTCTGCAATTGCTTTTCCAATACCCCTCTTTGCACCGGTGACGATCGCTGTTTTGCCGCTCAGAGAAAACATTTTTTCAAGATATGTCATTTATAGCTCCTCAACTAACTCAATAAGAGTTCCATCCGGGTCGCGGCAAAAGGCAATCTTAACTTTACTATCTGGTGAGATTTGAACTGGATAATTAAACTCAATCCCTTCTCCTAAAAGCTGTCTATACAAGCTGTCTAGATCATCAACCGTTATAGCAAAATGAGAACAGCCAATCTCTGTTATTCTTCGTACCTTGTTGTTGTGCGGCTTTTCTGGGTGTGACCTGTACCTTAAAAGCTCTAACATGTTTTTATTCTTATCGACCATTTTTACTGTTGTAACATCAATATTTTTTATTCCCGAAAAATTGTCTATACAGTCACCAGACTCTTCCGCCTGTTTTAGAACCTTGAATCCCAAAATTTCCGTATAAAATCTTAAAGATATATCTAAATTACTAACTGTTATACCCACATGCCTAATCATTTTATCCTCCTAGCAAACCTTTTTAATACACTCTTCCATAACGTCAGCAGCTTCATTAATGGCGTCAATAGTAATAGTAAGTGGTGGTCCAAGCTTAATAGAGGTCGACCATGTATTTACTGGCATAACGCCATTTTTAACCGAATTAATAACAACATCATTTGCTTTTGAGGGATCGTGAAAAATTATTCCTGCCACCATACCCTTAATATTGACCGTATCAATTGCATCATATTTAACCAAATCACCAAAACGCTTTTCAAAAACTTTAACCTTTTTGCTCAGAGACTCTTGAAATTGTGAATTTGTCAAAAAGTCTAAATTTGCCATCGTAGCAGCACAACAAAGAGGGTTTCCCGCATGAGTGCCGCCAATTTTTGTTGTGTTGTCAACCAACTCTTTAGTGCTTAACACAGCAGACATCGGCATCGGTGAAGATAGGCCCTTGCCAAGACATATAATATCTGGTTTAATGTATTCTCCGTAGGCCATATATCCATATAACTGGCCCATCCGATATAAGCCAGCCTGTATTTCGTCAAAACAAACTAAGGCGCCATGCTTCCTTGCGAAGCTGTACAAATTTTTAATATAATTTTCTGGGTACATCCAAGCACCCCAGCCTTGATAGGTTTCTAAGAAAACTGCTGCAATTTTGTTTGGATCAACCCACGAAGGCAAGTCATTTGGATCAAAATCTTCCCCCCGATAGGGGAATTTAAGAAAAATAACGTCCTCATCTTTTAAATTTGACCAATTGGTGCTATCAGCATTACCACAAATGAAATCAGAACTTAGAACTCTGCCATGATAACTGCCCTCAAAGCAGATAATATATTTTTTATTATGGCGGCTAGCCCACATTTTAATCATTTTGTAGGCCATATCTGTTGCTTCAGAGCCAGTATTTAATAAAATAACCTTTTCAAAATAATCTGGAGATACATCCAAGATTTTTTTAGCCAGTTGCTCTCTAATTTCAGTAGGGTAAAAAAATGAAAAACTTAAATCTGAATCTAATTGGATCTTAATCGCGTCGTTTATAACAGGGTTTGAATGGCCGGCGTTAGTTGCAAAAATTCCAGATGTCATGTCTATCCATTTATTTCCCGTTTCATCATAAACAGAAAAATCTTTTGCGCGGTGCCATTTGACAGGTAGCTGGGATCTCAAGTTTATAGATTCGTGTTTACAAGGATTAATTTTTGTCAAATCCTCATTTATCTTAAAATCATCTTTTATTATTATATTTTTTGTATTTATCATTTTAAAATTGTCTCTGTAATGTTTCTAAAAGTGGGCTGCCGTTTAACGATAATTGGAATTCTAGAAGTTTAAATTCATATTCCATGTCGACCTCTGTCACATTTTCTGTGATGGCCGGCATAATTTTTGTGCCGAAAGCGCTTTCGCTAGAATAAACCTGTTCTCTTTTACAGATATCAATATATCCATTTGGCTGATATCCCTTTGGGAAGGTTTGTCTAGGAAGGTTTGTATAATCTTTGATACCTTTATAATCTTTGAAAAACCCTTTACAAAGTCCATTTTCAATTTTAAAAACTTTGTACGGCGGCTCTGGCAATTCATGCATCGACCGAAGGCCAGACATTTTCTCTCGATTATGAAAAAAGAAATTTATGTGTTCGGAAAGTTGATTTGGGTCTCTTAGCGGCGTTGTTGGTCTCATATAAACCACCTCTTCAGCGTCGACTAAATCAAAAAAATGTTTTAGAACATCATAGTCCTTAGAATTATCCTGCGCGTATTTTGATGGCCTCATAAATGGAATGTCTGCTCCGTAGTACTTGGCAACGTCTGCTATTTCTTTACTGTCTGTTGAAACAACTACACGGTCTATTTGATCGCATAACTTACACGCGACAATAGAATATGCTATCAGCGGAAAGCCATTTAAATTTTTTATGTTTTTTCCCGGCACACCTTTGCTGCGGCCTCGTGCTGGAATAACAGCCGTTATTCTATTCATAATAATCCAAGTTACATTTCGAGTATTTTTTCAATTTGATCGTTATCAATATACTCTCTTGCTTGTAAAAACGTGTTCAGGGGCATACTACCAAAATTCACCGGCTCTCCGTGTTTGTTATTAAGCACTTTTGTGGCGTCATCTAGTTCTAATACATATTTGTGGAAATTTTCGTCACAAATTGGCTCAACCATATTATCAAACTTAATGTCAAAATGCTTTTGCAAATCGTCTTTAACCACCTTCCACATAGAGGTCCCGGGATACGCCGTGGCCGTAAACATTTTTCTATTTACAGCGTCTTTACACATATTATACTCTTTTGTGCCAAAAGTCAAGCCTTCTGTTAAATATTGTTGTTGCCAAAGTATAAAAGCAACACTTGTTTTTAAGTGTTTTAGCTCTTCGCCCGGATAGGCCATGATCCATGTACAATTTCCATGAATTCCAGATTTCCTACAGTTTTTAATAGCGTTGACCATGGTTGTTGGAAAGTTATATGTATTACCATTAATTTTTGTAGGAGTTGTACCATTCTTTAAAATAAAGCCCCCCTTTTGCATTTGAGTCAAGGTGTGAGGATCTGCTGACTCTGCACCAAAACCAATATAAACGCAGCCAGCCGCGGCCATGTGAAAGGCGCGTTCATCTGCCTCATCCATACGAGTGTGAGTACCCCAGCGGATCTTATCAAGACCATAACTACCAAACACCTCTTTAATTTTTTTAATTCTTCTTTTGCTTACAGCAAAATTATCATCCGGAAAACCAATAAAATCTAAATTATATTTTTTAACATATCCTAAAACTTGTTCTGCGATATGCTCCAAAGAGCGCATCCCATAGTTTTTTTCACCCTGTGCGCCTCTGTAGCAAAAAGCACAAGAATAAGGACACCCTCTACTACTAACTGTTGTTAAACTTCTCTTCATTTCAAACGGAGTAGCAGAGCTATTATTGGCTGCAACGCCCCAGACTGGCACTTTGATATAATCTTCTAACAAATTGCGCCCATATGGGTCACGCTCCAATAAGTCCCATGCTGGGTATGGTATAATATCCAAATTTCTTGGTCGATTACCCTCATAAACAAACCTATGCCGACCTTGATGCTCCCCGACATAATACGGACTAATTTTAGTAGACCTGACAGCTTTTGACCAACCCATTTCTTTGATTGTTTTAACATCTCTAGCTATCAGCAAGATAATGTCGTCGCCCTCCGATCTTCCAATGCCATCCAACTCTGGAATCCAGTTAAACAAGCCAGACTTAATCTCTGTTGCCAAACCACCACCTGTGACTAAAAAACAATCTGGCTGGTGTTTTTTAACAATCTTTGCCATATCCTCTTGCCATCTCAGCGTGGTAATTTTACCAGAAAAAGCAATTAAATCTTGATCGCCGTGATTTTGCAGATGCTGGACAAACATATCCTCTGCCTCTTGCAAGGTTAGATGGCGGCCGTTAATGAGGTTTCTTTTCTTGGAACCCTCGTCATGTACTCTGTATCCGTTTAGATCAATAATGTGTGGCTCGGCACCATATTGTCTTAGAATTGAGGCTAGCAGCGCGGGCCCCTCTGGAGGGGTATTTGGCTTTGCGCTTTCTCGCAGGGGCATGTTGATAAATGTTGCCTTTATACCCTTTAATTCATTATATTTGTATTCACCTATGAGTTCTTTAGGGTGTAAAGGTACAATCTTTTGAACATCGCCCAGTTTGATTAATTTTGAATATCTGTCCACTCTTTCCTGCCCTTAAAAACTAAGCAATCGCCAACCATTTTAGAGTTAATTAACTTTTCATATTCTCTCTCTACGCTCTCATAAAAAGAGTTTATTTCTTTTTGTGTATCAGTTCCTCCCGATGTGGGGATGGGAAGAGACAACGCGGCGGTCGCTGTAGGCTGTGGGGCATGATTTTGTGCCCAATATACGTGATTAAAGAATGGGTACATTAAAAAACTAGAAACTTCGCCGCCAAAACCACACTCACGACACATATCCTGCAGAGATTTTGCTGTAAAATAGTGAATGTGCGCTTTGTGGTAATAAAAATCTTTATAAGTAATGTCTTTATTATAACAACTCAACAGTACATCATCGTGGTTAGGGACCTCTAAAACCAGCGCGGCGCCTTTTTTCATACATGTATTTAAATTTTTGAGAAATGTTTTTGGAGATAAAGTATGCTCCAATACCTCAAAAGAAACTACCATGTCGTAACAATCCTTTTCCAAGTCTGTTTTTTCTAATAAAGAGTTGTATACGCGGGATTTTGGATATTTTTCTCGTATATAAGCAGCATCCTCCATGTTGGGTTCTACCACATGATAACATTTAACACCGGCCCTAGAGACATGATCTATGATGCCGCCGTGTGATGGGCCCACCTCTAGAAAATTTGTATTTGGACTTAGGTCGGCAGAAAATAAATTGAATTGTTTTTTGTTTATTTTTTTAAAAATTTGAAAATGTTTGTCTGTTTGTACTTTTTCCCCATCAGAGTTAGCGCTGAACTCTTCTCTATATTGCTCTTTATAATATGATTCGTCTGGCCACTCAACAGGGTCGAGCAGGCCATGGCCAGATAGGCGATGAACCCAGATAACTGTTTCTACCCCTTTTCTTAGGCGTGCTCTTTTAGCAAAAAAATCATCCGCATTATAGTGAGAAAGACCTGATTGTTCTAAAATTTTGTTGTTCATTTATAGCGTATCAACCCTTCGAAGCTTCTTGGCAATTTGTTTTTCCTTTTCAGAAACATGCTTAAAGCCGTCGCCCATGGCGACTTCAATACTGCGAATGTAGTCAACCAATCTACGCAATCCGGCCAGTTCCACAGAAGCGGATTGATCAGAACCATACATCGATCGATCTAAAGTTATATGTCTTTCAATAGAAGAGGCGCCCATTGCGACGGCGGCACAACTTACAATCAAGCCTGTTTCATGGCCGCTGTAGCCAACTTTGATGGCGCCACCGAAAGTCTTTTTTAGGGTTACCATCGCATTTAAATTAGCCTCCTCAAGCGGCATCGGGTAAGTGCTATTACAGTACATTAGTTCAAATGGGCAACCCTTGTCTTGAAATATCTTTACTGCCTTTTGAATTTGTGTTAGGGTGCTCATGCCTGTAGAAATAAATGTATAGCGGCCGTCTTCTGCTATAGTTTCCAATAACTCAGCGTGAGTTAGCATGGCAGAGGCCACCTTATTATATTTTAAATTGTATTGTCTTAGGAAAATTTGACTTTGTAAGTCCCATGCGGAAGCTAGCCACTCGATTCCCTTCTCTTTGCAATATCGATCAATTTCATCATATTGTTCTTTGTTGAATTCAAGACCCTCTTTTTGTTGCCTGTTTGTAGTCCCCCATGGACTTTCGCGAAGCTTTTCCAATTCTTCTTTCGCATAAACAATATCAAGTGTCCTCTTTTGAAATTTAACTGCATCACAACCGGCTTCAATGGCGCCATCAATTAACTTTTTGGCTATCTCAAGCTCGCCGTTGTGATTAATCCCAATTTCTGCAATTATAAAAGTCTTGTTCATTATTCCTCTTTGTATGATAAACTGTATGGTAGCTTATTCTGTTTAAAAGATAAATTGTGCATCTTTATATTATTATTATAGGCGATCTTACACAAATATTTTAAGTCATTTATAATTTGTTTTCTCTCTTTTGGGTCATCAAACGCGGCGAGGCCGGTAACAGTATTATCTCCCATAAATAACTCAGAGTTATACCCGGCGTGGGTCATGCCCGTTTCTCTTAAAGCTTTAGAGTAAGACATGTCAAACCCCGTAATATGTATTGGATTACAACCAAGCCATAGTGCAAATGCAATCATATGATTTGTGGTTGTATTACAGTGGGTGTATATTTTTAAAAAATTATATTTGGCAGCTAACATTTCTTGAAACACCCGGTGTTCCCAAATCCACGGTACCACTAGATTATTTTCCTCATCATAAATGTTAAAAAGCTCTTCAAACTCTGTTTTTTTAGGAATTGTTATAAAACAAGCAATTTTTTTTTGAAGACATATAGAAAAAGGTTCTTTTAAAGCCTCCAGTGAATTAGAGCCACACCAAAAATCAGGCTTAAAATCATCGTCAAAAAATTCAGGTATTTTATGAAAATCATTACATGTTATTTTTATAAATGAATCATATTTTTCTTTTTCAATTTCTAAAAGACTAGGGCCGTGGCCCATGACCAACGCAGGCTTATCTTTATATTTATCTTTTAAATTTAATAAACGGTCAAACCCCTGCAAACACCTACTTCTAAAAAATTCTTCATCTTTAATAAATTTGTATTCATCATGTAATCTTGTTTTTAAATCTATATTTTCTATAAACTTTCTAATGTCTTTCATAAATCACCAAATAAAATTTTCTTTATAATATTTTACAATAGCGGCGATTTCATTATCAAATTTCTTCTTTGGGGACCAGCCGAGATCACACAGTTTAGAATCATTTAAGGCATACCGGACATCTTGTCCTTGCCGGTGATATGAAAAATCAATATATTCATCTAATAGTACACCACCATCATAATACTGTTCTATAATTTTTTTAACTGTTTCTACATTTTGTTGTTCAAAATTACCAGCAACATTATATATTTCATTTGTTTTTCCCGCATTAATTATAGACAGTACGGCTTCGGCCGTATCATCTGCGTGGAGCCAATTCCTTATTGGAGTGCCGTCGTTGTGAAGTCTTATTTTTAGTCCCCTGTTTAAATTTTTTACAGCTAAAGGTATCAACTTTTCAGGATATTGTCCTATGCCATAATTGTTGGTTGGGCGCAAAATAATATATTTTATGTCATACGTCCTAGCCCATGCCACAACCAGCATGTCGGCCGCGGCCTTGGCTGCAGAATAGGGGTTGCTAGGTTTAAGCAGATCCTCTTCTGTGTGGGCGCCGGCTTCTATATCTCCATATACTTCGTCAGTACTAAAATGAAAAAACACCGGTCGGGCGGAAACATTGGTGGGCTTATTTCGAACAAGATCTAATAGATTTTTAACACCGACAACATTGCTATCCATAAAGGTGTTGTTTTCTATTATGCTGTTTCCAACGTGAGACTCTGCGGCAATATTAATAACATAATCACAATCATACAAATGGTCTAAATCTTTAATATCTTTTTGTTCAAAACGAAAGTTTTCATATGTCTGGAACTCTTTTAAAAGAGAAAAGTTTGCCACATATGTGCCCTTATCAATTCCATATACATGCCAACCGCGTTCTAAACATTTTCTGGTTACATAAGAGCCAATAAACCCTAGGCAGCCAGTTATGTAAACAATTTTCACAAACCCCTCTCTTTAAAAAAGTTCTTAATAACACCGTCAATATATTCCAATTTTTCTTCAGTTATGCCAGCGAAGGTTCCTAAGAAAAACGAACCAACCGTTGCCCTGTGTGCATTTGGGAACTCGGCTGGCAGGCTATCGTATCTTTTGCCCATCTCATAATACGCGGGGTGATATAGGGCGTTGCCGGTAAAATAAGTTCTAGTTTGAATTAATGCATCTTCTAGGTGCGAAACAATATCTTGTCGGTTAAAAGGGGCGTCATCTCTTATTGTCATAAGAAAAGCAAACCAGCTTGGATCTGCTTTGTCTGTTGCAATCGGAAGATGAAAGTATTTTTCATATGGAGCAAATATTTCGCTCAAGCGTTCAAAGTTTTTCTTTCTTGCGCTGTGTAAATAATCAAGTTTTTTGATTTGTTCCAGTCCCATGGCCGCCTGTAGTTCCAGCGGCTTGAGGTTGTAGCCGATCTCATCAAAGACATACCGGTGGTCGTAAACAACCTCCAGTGCGCCGGGGAGCCAGTTCTTGAACCTTGAGCCGCACGCAGTACCTGCCGTAACGTCTCCGGGCTTAAGAGAGTTGCAGTAGCATGCCCTGCCCCAATCTCTGAAGCTGGCTAGAATCTTGCGTATGCGAGAACTGTCGGTGGCAATAAATCCGCCCTCACCCATTGTCATATGATGAGCCGGGAAGAACGAACATGTGGACATAAGCCCAAAAGATCCTAGTTTCTTGCCGTCATATGTCGAACCAAGAGCATCGCAGGCGTCTTCTAGAAAGATTAAATCATATTTTTCGACCAGAGACATAAGGCGATCCATATCTGGGGGGTTGCCCAAAACGTGAGCAAACATAATGCCCTTTATGTTTTTGTCTTCTTCAAGCTTCTTTTCTACTTGATCTAAATCTAAATTAAGATCTGGCAGTGTCACATCAACAAATACCGGCTCAAAACCATTCTGTATTAAAGGGTTGAGCGTTGTTGGAAAACACACCACGGGAGTTATAATTTTTGAGCCTTTTTCTAAACGAAACTTTTTGGCCAACGGATCTTGGCTGGTTAATGCCGTTACCATCAATAAATTTGCTGAGCTTCCAGAGTTGGTTAGAGTTCCGTGTCGCTTCCCTAGGTGTTTTGAAAACTCTAATTCAAACTGGCGTGCTTTTTTGCCAAAAATTAACCAGCCGTCCAGCAATGAGTCAACCGCCTCGACATACTCTGAATCCATTATGGGGCCAGAATACTTTAACCAATCCTTTCCAGACTCCCATATGGACTCTGTATCGTTTTTTTCTTTAATATATTCTTTGACTAGTTTTAAAATTTCTTGCTTTTTATCCATCGCTACCACCCATAAGGCTATCATATACGCTTTTAATGCCCTTTTTAAGCCCCACAAACGGAATATGATAATAGCCCAGCGTCCTACCATCACCGGTATAATGTTTACCGTATTCGTCGTCTAAAACTTTAATTTTTACCCTGTAATCAGATAGTCCATTAATATATTGAGCGATTTCTAACAGCGTTATTTTTTTAGTGTAAACAATATTTATATCCACTGACATATGATTGATCCGGTCGGTGGCGATATAGAATTCAACAGCCGCGCATAAATCCTCAACAAAGAAGAAGTCCATCTTTTTGTTTTTGTGTATTATTATTGGTTCTTTATTCCTGTAGCTGTTGATTGCACTCTTTATAAACCTTGTTTCTTTCTCGTGGGATCCGAAACACCCGAAAATACGAAAATTAATAATGTTGTCGTTGACTCTCAATATTTCTTTGCAGATTAAATTTTTGGCTAAGCCATAATAGTCTCTGGGTAAACAAGAAGAATTAAAAATTTCCTTTTCAGAAAAGAAGTTTATATTCCTTTCTCTATCAAACGAAGCGCCCGAACCAAAATTTATTATTTTCTTTACGCGGTCTCTTATGCTCAACAGGTTGTTAAACATTGTAATATTTTGTACAAAATCCTCATATGTATCTTCGTGACCCCGAGAGCCGCCCTTTATTGCGGTGTGCAGCACAATGTCTATGTTATTGCCGTTGAAATATTCTATCACTTGTTCGCGATTGGACACATCAAGAGTTTTTCTATCAGTTAAAATTAGATTATATTGTTTTTTGTCTCTGAAATAAGAGGCGAACTCCTTTCCCAAAAAGCTGTTCGCACCGGTGACTAAAATGTTCATCTTTTCAAATTCATATAACTGGGTGTGTTTGAATTGACAAATTCACCAAAGTCCTCTTTCATTTCTGGAACACCGGCCGGATGATAAGTTTTAATGTTTTCAAAACAACTCATTATCTTTTTATCATCTTCGGCCCAGTGGGAAAAACCTAAATGTCCATAGTCGCGATCCCGGCCGCCGCCGACTAATTTAACCGAAATCTTTTCGTGATCAAGGTAGTTCCTGATCAGTTCGAAGGGCCTATAAAGAAGAAAGGGGGTTATTGAATATACGATGGGTAATTTATTTTCCATAGCCATACCAACCGCAGCGCCCATCATCAATTGTTCTGCGGATCCCACATTATAAAATCTATCTGGAAAATCAATCTTTATTTTATCCCAAAGCCCATAGCCTAAATCCCCTGTTATTAAAACAATTCTAGAATTTTTAGCCATTTCATCATGTAGTAGTTCACTAAATATTTTTCTCATTTTTTAATAGCGCTGTGGCTTCCTCGTAATCTTTTTGTTTCATTATATGATAGTGTGCGTTCAGACCTTTCAGAAATGGGAAATGAGAGACTTTTGTATAAACTAGATTTATAGAAGGGTAAAAAACCTTTAGCCTCTTTGAAAGATATTCTTTATCAACGGCGCCATAAGCTGCATATCCATTAATGTTTACAAACACTTTTATGTTGTTAATGTTGTTTTCTTGTATAAATCTCAGTCCTTCCCAAATTGAACCCTCGGCACACTCACCATCGCTTATTAAACAATAGACGCGTCTTTTTTTATTCGCCAGTGCTCGACCAATTGCAACAAGTAAGCCCAGCCCCAAACTTCCAGTTGAGCAATACAATTTATTTTTTTCATCTCTATGTGGATGGCCACCGTGCAAATCAAAAAGTTTTTCAGCGTCTATCCCGTAATACTTTTCAATAGCAACATATAGCGAAAGGGCTGCGTGGCCACACGAAAGAATAAATATATCGTCTTTTTCCATTTGTGAAAAAATATTATCAATTATTTCTAAGCTTGAAAAATAGCTGCCCAAATGAGATAACTTTTTCTTATAAGCAATATTCAGAACTCGCTCTTTCAAAGAGACCATTTTTTTCTCCAAAAATCCTGTATCATTTTATCATAATTTTTTGGATCTTTATGCATATCCCAAGTGGCTTGCCCGGGGTGCCATCTATAATAGTAGCCCAGCCATCTGTTTGCTGGATAAACAAATATCTTTAAGTCTGCCAGCCTACAAACTAAATCGTAATCTGCGGCGCCGCTATAAATTTCTGGTTTGGTTCTTAAGCGACCCTCATCAAATAGTTTTCTGTTGTATATAATAGTTGGGCTGTTAACAGGGCAAGCGGACACTGCTCTTTGCTTAAACTCTGATAAATTTTTATAATTATGAGAAACTTCTTCTACAATCATATTTTGTTCACCCCTGACGCCTCTTATTGGACTCTGAAACGCCATTATTTTGTCTGGGGCGCTCATAATATATTTCATACAATTAGTAACATATTTTTGGTCCAAAAAATCATCAGAAGCCAATGTAAATAAATATTTTCCAGTCGCCAAAGAAAAACCTTTATTTCTTGCTTCATCCCAACAGTGTGGATAAATATTTTTTTCTACGCTACAACTGAGTCTGGAATCTCTTATCGATTTTAAAATCTCCAAAGTTTCATCGTCGCTTTCGTTGTCAACCGCAATTACCTCTATGTCTTCATAATCCTGTTTTAAAGCAGATTCGACACACTGTTGAATCCATTTTTCTGCGTTGTAACAAGGTATAATAATACTTATTTTCATTTTTCACAAAGACAAAAGTTGCTGCACCCGGTGTGTGTAGCAATGGTTGTCTAAAATATTTTGTCTGTTTTCTTCTTTTATATCGCCTAGCTCTTTTTCAGTTAATGATAGATACTCCTTTGTAAACTCAATCAATTCTGTCGGAGTGTTAGAAGTTTTTATATCTGGAAACATTCTCTCTAGTTGTCCAACTTTATCTGATATTAATATACCATTTAGTCCCAAAGATTTAAAGGTTCTTTCGTTCGTATCAAACCCTAACGTTCTCTGATAGGCATCGTGTATGTTAATGGTTACTTTGCTGTTATATAATATTTTATTTTCTTGTTCGTGTGAAATTCCCCTATTAATAAATATTCCGCACCTTAAATCTGAATTCATAAATTCTTTGAAACATTTTAACATTATCTTTCGCTTTTCGTTAAATCCGTTGTTTGCCCAACCACCGACAAAACAGATATCGTATTCATATTTTTTGTCTTGGGCCGGCTTATAAGAAATAGAATCATATGCTAAAGGTACTGTATTAACTTTTTTCCACTTGTTGTGATATGAAACGTTATCTCCAAAACACCATAAATATACATTATCTAAACCATTTAACATATCTATAACCGAGTCTGGGCAAAGACACTGAAAATTACTGTGGGTGCCCCATGGTAATGGAAAGCTGTTTGGTTGAACAAATATGAATGTCTTATAACTTTTTTCAATCATTTTTTGGTCGGCGCGGCCGACGCCATCCCCAATCATCATTAAAATGTAATCTTCATCATAATTTTTAACAACCTCGATTGCAGCTTTATTTGCGGGGTATTCCACAACCTCGTAACCCAGCTCTTGCCAAGCGCGTTGATATCCTTTGTATATCCACTTGCCGGCGTGGCTCGGGTAATCACCTACATAAACTTTCATTATATTTTCCTTATTTGTTCTAATACGTTTGCCAATCTAACTTTCGAATCATGCTCTTTTAAGAATCTTTTGTGGCCGGCAGATGCGATTCTTTCAACTGTTTTTGGTCTTTGTAATAATGCTTTTACTTTTTCAGAGCACTCTAGCGGCGTCTTAAAGGTGATAATTTCTTTATCAATCTCAAAAAACTTTTCTATACCATCGTGATGTTGTGTCAGCAATAGGCCATGGCCGGCCGTGACTTCAAATAATCTCTGTTTCATTTGAGTCTTTTTTTCCGGGTCGTTGGCATTGACACTTAAATTTAAACCAATTTTTGTATTGGCGTGGGCCTCAAACAGCCCTTTTTGATCAACTCCAAATATTTTTTGTATAGGGGCGTCGACTTGATCAAAAAAAGCTTTACGCTCAGGGTTGGGGGCGCCAATGAATGAAATATCAATGTTCTTTTCAGAAAATTGTTTCACCGAATAAAACTTAGAGTTGGCGTGCCAATTGCCCAACACTATATTGTCATAACCAGCCTCTTTATACTTCTCTATGTAGGCCGGCTCCGGGGTTGAGCATACATTAAAATAACGACAAGTAAAACTAGAAAAGCTGTTAAATCTCCAAGTATCATCACAAAACCAGTTGAATGTTTTAGTGCGGCCGCGGCTGGTCTCCTTTTTAACGCTTTCCCAAGGTTCGTGTGGCGCCACTCCTCCATTGTTAGTAAAACAACACCACACCAAATCTGGCTTGAATTCCTCTAATATTTTATCATAATCTTTTTCTTCTGGGGCTACAGTGTCATACCAATAGACCTCGTGTCCTAATTCTTTTAATGGCGAATAAACATACCAGTATCCAGAATCAGGCATGCCGCGATATGTTTTGTTCAGAGTCAAAAGTATTTTCATTTAACTTTTTCCAATATTAAATCAACTATGGAATTTCTTTTTTCTCTCATATGATCAATCAAGCCTTTGCCCTTCAAACTGAACCATTGTTCCTTCGTTGCGCCGACCAATTGATTATTTATCGTTTTCATGCCAAGCATTCGCGCCTCCACAACTACCCTAGCAAGAGTTTCAGGAGTTTTCGGAAAAAAGATAAACTTGTCGCAGTGACTCATTTCTCGTAAAAAGTCGTAATAAGACAAGGACGGTATTAATCTGTACTCTAGCCCCTTAACAACACAATAGCGAAGCGCGCCTGAAGTGTTCTTGTGTCCTGTGGGCGAATCCATAACTGCGCAAATGTCTTCTTTGTTTCCTGTTGAGAGTTGCTGTATAAAATCTAATGTCTTGGCTGCCCAAAGATTGCCGCTCAGATTATGAATGTTATCTAGTTGTAAATTATCTCTAACGATGCCGGCATGGAACGTACTTTGACAAAACACCGCTTTTGCATTTTGATAAAAGTCATAATTTATGATTTCTTCTTTGGGGGCTAAAAACTTCTCATAGGTTGCGGGGTTCCGAGATTTAAGATATTTATGATCGTGCTCATATATAACATAATTCTTGTTTAGTAGAAACTCTATTGAGTTTTTTGGCAACTGAATGAAATTCGCAACTATAAATTTGTGATTTACTAAGCTTTCTAAGTATTCTGCGGTAGCGTTAATGCTTTTAATTTGTTTGATGCTGTGGGAGCGCGATTGAACAATGTTGATAAACTCCTGATTGTTGAGTTCGCCGCCACCGGGGATCTCATCTGCAAAATAGTCCGCAATAAAACATATGTTCATCAGTCATGCACTTCTACATCCAGACTGTTAAGCCAGTTTTCCACTTCGAATTCCTCTTCAACAATAATATGTGATACAATCTGTTTATAGATTTTTTCTTCTGA
>Ga0098061_1000058_pt1 | contig 40666 bp, 23 predicted proteins | sample 22_taG_FD_92579 | JGI IMG/M metagenome (GOLD analysis project Ga0098061, IMG submission 92579) | Marine viral communities from the Subarctic Pacific Ocean - 22_ETSP_OMZ_AT15343 metaG | ecosystem: Environmental > Aquatic > Marine > Oceanic | place: Subarctic Pacific Ocean | collected 2015-01-20
CCAGCGTGTGGTGTTTTAACAACATCTAAATAATCTATTAATCTTTGTGTATGATTAACTTCCATTTCTTCTAAGTGCTGTTTGTTATTCTTTAAAAACTTTTCAATATCACCTTTAAATTTATTACGTAAATCATCTGGCAATACTAAAGGTGATTGAAAACTTGGGAAACGTAAAATATTTAAAGTAAAATTTAATGGAGTCTTATATACACGATTAGTACAGTCTTTAAAATAAACCATTGTTTCTAAAAATTCGGCTAAAGATTCTAAACACAAAGCATTAATCGTACACATATTATGAACCTGTCTAGGAACCTTGTGTATCATAAAATCAATCATATTTTTATACCATTCAATATAACTTAATCCATCTCGAATGTATTCTGCTTGTTGAGACGTTGCTTCATTAGATGTATACAATTCAAACCTTTTAAAATTTTTAAGTTTATTTTTAAACTTTTCCATAATTTTATCATTTGCACACAAGTTAGAATTAATTGCTAATATCATATTAGGATTCATTTTATCGCCTTGTGTTTCTATCCAATCTAATAATCTCCATAAACTAGGAGACATCATTGGTTCTCCGCCTGTAATTCTTAATTCGTCTAAACTTTTATGCAAATCACTTTCCCACCACTTATAAAATGCTTCAACATACGGATTAGTTTCATCTTTTTTATATGGCTCAGCACTTTCGTGACTGTGTGTAAAGTGGTTTCTTCCATCTGATGTTAGTCCTGTATAAGAACCTTTTTGTTTTATATCATTTGCCCACGTTGTACTAAAAGCAGGATTACAATAAGAACAAGCAAATTGACAAGTTCTATCAAATGCAATTTCTAATGTTTTTAAATTAAAGTCAGTTTTATAATGAGAAATATATGCTTCATCTAATGCAGTATCAGAATAAATTTTTGATTTATATACTCTATCTGATATTGCATCTCGTCCTATATCTTCAATCTTCCAACAATATTCACAACCGGCTGGTCTTTCTCCACACTGCATTTGTCTACGTTGTTCCTTTTTTTGTTTTGTATTGTGTATTGCAGAAGGGTTTGTTTTTATTTCTTCTAAATCTATTTTGTGTGGTAATGGGTGGTGACAACTTGTAGTCATCCCACTTCCTAACCAAATAGTTGCATTGAACCATTTAGCACCACAAAAACTTGCACTCTTAGTATCCAATATTAATCTTTTATAATCTATATCGGCCATTTGGCTCCGTTCTCCCATTCTTTACGAAAATATTTGTCATAGTGTTGCCAAAAGTCTTGTAATATGGTTAATTTTTCTTTTGGTGCAAATAATTCGCTTTGGAATATAATATTTTTTGTCCAGTAATAATGAGCAATTGGCGGTGGATGTGTATTATCTAGATAATAATATTTTTTAAAATTATTAATCGAGTATTCGTGCAATCCTTGATTACTATTATAAAATACAAATTTAGTCCAATCTATTTCGTTGTATAATTTTAAATTTGTATTGAGAACATCTTGTTTAGAAATCATCATTGTATACCTTAAACTATAATTGTTTAAAAAATGTTGTGTACGTAAAATATGTTCTAATGTTTTTAAATGTTCATCACTTGACCACATTATGTACAAATGACTTATACCAGATTTAAATTCCATAGCACTATCTATAACATCTCTACTAATTGTTTCATTACTACTATCAATACGTCCTCTATTAATAACTTCGTGGTCTGTAAACCATTCCACAAACTTAGGCCAACTTGGCCAATGATAATTTGTAAAACTGCAACCATGTGTTAATATTTTCATGCGTTTTTACACTCCATCCAAAATTCTAACATTTCTGGAAACGTATTTTCAAATCTTGTTAAACGTCTACGATCGTGTTCGTTAAAAAATGCGTAAAAGTTCTTTTTTAATTGCGTACTAGCGTCTGCGTTTTTTTGCCAGTAAGCAAGATTGCGTAACATTTTTTGAATCTCAAAGTCTTTGAATATATGTAACCCGTTATCCTCTCCAGAATTTTGTCTCATATACTCTATATTGTCTTTATGAATTTCTTGATATGCTTCAGGCAACATTGTGATTTGTTGCCAAGCAGGTTGTCTTAAAAGCGGTATGTCAAACCATACACGTTGGTAATCTTTTGAATGCTTCTTACGTAATTCTAATATACCCTCTAACAAAGGACGCAGACCCACTACACTAAGGTTATTATACGTAATAATAAATGTAATACTGTTTCTATGAGGTATTCTATCTAAAAATTCATCGACATTATCCCACATCTTGTTGAAGTCTAAACCGTTACGTATATATTCTGCTTGTTTACCCCAACTATCTACACTTACAAACTGCATCACGTGTTCAACTTTTTGTTCAAAACATATCTTTTGAAGCATATTAAAATACCTTGTTTTAAGTCTTGGATCTGGTGGACAAAAATTTGATGTTATGTTTAAGTGTAAATCATCTTTGGGATGATCTATAATGTACTGAAATACCTTATATGTGTTATGATCCATCATCGGTTCTCCGCCTGTCATACGAAAGTGTTTTAAATTCTTATACAACGTAGGCCACCACTTCCAAAAAGCAGTAACATACGGATTATCTTCTCTATTAGGTATAGGACGTCTACGACCTTGGAAGTGTTCAGGAGCATTATGAGGTGGACTTGTTGGAAATTCCCCATAACGCTCTGTCTCTTTACCCCAGGTAGTGGAAAACTGTGGCGAACAGTAACTACACTTGAAATTACAAGCATGGTTAAAATTAACTTCCACGTACCTAGGGGTCCAACTTGTGGTCATTGGATTCTGTTTAATTGCTTCAAAGTCTTGCATCGCCCATGGTTCACCTGAACGATAATGCCTATCTGACATTTCGCCTGTATCTTCCATTTTCCAACAATACGAACACCCTTCTGGACGTTCACCTTGAAGCATTTTAACTCTTTGATCTATCTTTTCTGCGGTATTATGTAGTGCCGCTGGGTTTGTTTTTATTGCCTCGGCATCTATTTTGTGTAATGGCGGATGATAGCAACTGTTTGTGAGGCCTGTAGGCAAATGAAACGATACCTGATTCCATTTTGCTAAACACATTGTAGGTGATACAGTGCTTAATTTCTCTTTGGCTAACTCTGCTTGTGCTTTATAATCACTAGTACTCACGATCTTGTACTCCTTTATTAATATGTGGTGGCATCACAAATCTATAAAATGCACTATCTTCCTCATTAAATTCAGCAATAGGTATATCTATTTGTTGTCTTAAACTATTGCCAAACATTTGTAATTCATGGTCTATATTTTCTATTGACGTTTCATCAAAATATTTTTGCATATCGTCTAAGTCTCTAATCTTAAAAATATCATTGCTATCTTCAATGACAGTATAGAAACAACCCATCCTTGCACCTAACATAGCATACTTGCCATTATCAATATCTGCACCTACCGAACACCAAGTACTCAATATTCGTAAATTAGTTTTCCATATTGTTTTAAAATTTTCTGCAGGAATCGGTTTACCTTTTTCAGTACTCATTTTTACACCTTCTCTGTATCCTGCTATGAAGGCTTGTTTAGCATTACTATTGATTACTGTTGTGCTATAACAGTTATGCAAATTTTCATGAGGCACTCCCCAACAAAAATCAATTTGATTCTCTTCTGTCTCTGCATTTTCATGAGTTTTCATTTGTAGACATGTTTCTTTTGACCAACCTACCAAACCACCATTGCCATAAACTAATCCATTTACATTATTCCTTGCTCTCCAACGATGTACTGCTTTTTTATTTGTTTTTGTCCAGTCTAGTGTTTCTAAAAGAAAACGTTCATCTAAAATATTATCACCATCAACTGAAATAAAGAAATCTGTTTCTGCTTTTTCTGCCGCGGCTTTGTGTGCTGAATCAAAACCTTTTACACCATCTACACGTTTTGCCCACGGAACTTTATTTTTTAAATCTGCCCAATTTTGTTCTTTGTTAGGCTCATGAAAACTAATATAAACAAAATCTAAATCATTTATTCTTGTTCTATTAACCATGTTTCGCCTCCTTCAACAATTTTATTAGGCCAGTGTATATCATTCTGTTCAAAACTATAACCTTTGGTTGTTTTTTTTAACACTGAATTTGTTGTTTTTGGTTTAGGCTTTGGCTTTAATGCAAATTCAGTTGGAGATATCCAATGGTATGCATCTTCGCCATGTTTGATTACTTCTAATTTTTTTTCTAAAGTTACAACAACATTTTGTCCTTTAATACAGACTGTATGTACCTTAGGTTTAATTTCAGGCAAATTTTGTACTGCTTTAAGAAGTTCTGACATTTAACTCCTTATCAAAATAATGCCATACACGAGATACTCGTCTTTCACCCAAATATATTGCATCACCTGTTTTATTAGGATACAAATATTCATTATGATTTTTTACTCTGGTTAAATTGTGTATGGCAGGTTTGTGATGTATAAATTTAAACCATTCATAATTGATTAATTGTTTATTTGTAGGATCAAGTATACGATATGCCAACGCAAATACAACGTCAGTGCTAGGATACTTGTCATGGCAATTAATTAACATTGTTGTTTTTACTTTTGGCCAATTTTTAGTAATATATTCTACTAATTGGAAAAATTTTTGTGCTTGTTTAGATTTTCTAAAGTATATTAAACCATTATAAATGTTTGGTAACTTATTTTTAACAAACAATTGTCTATAAACAGTATCTTTTACTATCTCATCTCTATAATTTCTGCAGTCAACACTGAATACTAAATCATGTTGCCATAAATGATTCCACCACCAATCAGTATTAATTGTCCAAAGCATATCAGATTCTAATTTTATTGTGTGCTTAAAAGGTGTTATACTAAATGCTTTCCATTCGTTTGCCCATTTAGTTGTATGTTCTGCACTATCATCTTCTTTTAATACTTTAACAATATCAACTGCTTCATTTTCAAACTTACTTTTTTCATCTGTAATCACACAAATTTTATTTTCTCTATTAAACCTCTTAATACTTTTTGCAAGTTTTATAGATAACTCAACATAATTGGTTTTATCGTTATTTTGTGCGAACCAAAGAAATCCTTTAGACATTTGCTACCTCTTTGTTTAAAACATGAACATCTTGATTAACAACAAAATTAATTTGATCTTTATATTCCCATGCAATAACCGAGTCAGTCATTTTAACTACTTTACAATCTGGTGGAAGTGTTGCTAATTGTATTGGTAACGTGTTATAACTAATAAATCCATTTAGTTGTTGTAAAGCAATTGCAAAAGCATAATCATTACGGAAATTTTTTGAGAAAATTCTATACAGTTGGTTAAAATAATGATAATATTTTTTAACATATTTTATTGTATCAAATAATTTTCGTGCTTTTTCTGTTTTTTTAAAAATAAAAACAGTTGCCCATACCATTGGTATCATAGACCACACTCTTTGATGAAATGTATTACGTTGTGTTAAGTCATGTGCTTGGGTTGAAATAAGAAAATCATATTTTGTATTCATAAACTGAAGTAAATTATCAGTGTAACAAAAATAATCAATGTCCATCACTAATGTAGTATCATAAGGTGACAATTCATACGCTAAATGCCTGTCAACATTGTTCCATTCCTTGCCTAATTTAGTATTACCTAATTCAGATTCTATAAATTTGTAATTAATAAACCCTAAAGGTTTTAATTTTTTATAAGTTTCAAAATTTGTGACTACTGTAATTTCTAATTTAAGATTTTTTTGTATTAGATGTATACACTTCTCTAATATTTTACAATATTGTGTATCTTTTGTATCAAAACAAAATAATAATATACCTTTAGTCACTAGTCACCTTTCCGTTCAAATGTTTTGTACATTTGATGGTATGAACTAAGGCTTTCTTGATTTCTTTCTATGAGTTTTGATAGAAAATCCTGAGAATCTTTTATTTCTACAGGATTGTTGTTTGTGTCTAGTACGAAAAACGTGTCTCTTGTTTCTTTTAACGTTTTAACTAAACAAATTGTTTGTGGGTCAGCACGAAAGATATGTTCGTTGTATACAATAACCTGTCGTGTGTGTGCTTTCTCTAAAGCGTTGCGTTTAGCAATCGCTATATCATAAGAAAGATCTGATTGTTTTTTTAGTTCGCCAATGTCCATACCACAATTATACAATAATTATTGTGGTAAAGCAAGCCGGTAAAAATTTTATTATGATTCTGAGTTTGTAACTTCTGCGTTTGAAGCCGATTGTATGTTTGCCGATAAACCTTGTGCATCTGTTGGGTAAACTTCAATTAAAGCCAATGTCATAATTGGCGCTTCGTTTGGATTTGCCGCTACTCCGTCTGTATTACCAGCAGTGTACGTGTCATCGGCCGCCGCATCAGTTGATACCATTTTAACTGTAATCACTACCGCTGTACCTACTGCCGCATCCAATTTAGCAAATATCTCAACTGTGTTTGATGTATAACCTGAGTTGTCTGAAGTTAATTTTATAATTGTTTGGTGTGAATCTGTTAAATCATGGAAACCAAGTGCTAAACCGTCTGTTGTAAGTGTTTCGCCTGACCCAGATCTTGTTGTAGCCAATGCTCCAATGTCTAAGTTACCTATCGCTGTTGCTGTAAGATCACTGAATACTGTATCTTTTAATCCATCTATACCTGTTGTTGCACTAGGATCAACTCTAATTTTTCCACCTGCGTTAAAGAAGTGTCTCATTTTGTCTGCGTTTGCGAATGTTACTGATCTTTCAAGAGTAGATGCTGTGTTCCAAGTTGCTCCATTTGAACTTGACCCAACTGCATTTGTTCCTAATGCTGATGCTGATGCTGAACCTCCAGCAACTTCTGCCGCCAATGATGCTAAATCTGCCTCTAGTGCTGATTTAATTGCAATTGTGTCACCTGCCGCTACCGCTGTTCTTGTTGTTAATGAATCATTAGTATGGTTTCCAATGTTGTCTATACCTGTCATCAATGTGTTCCATTGTGATGCTGTAATTGTTGTTACACTAGCATCTGAAATTGTTGCTATGTGAGTTTGACCTAATCCATATACTCCTGATCCAGTTCCTGCAAAATGATTATATCCATAAGGACTTGAACTATTGTTTACAAATACATTATATAATGCCGCTGTTATTGTATCACCTGCTACGTATGCCATTATTTAACTCCTATTACGCACTCTGTTAATTGTGTTTCTTCGCTGTATTTAGTCTTTATTGTACGACCTAACACGTTAAATACTGTACACTCGCTTATGCTGGCCGCCTTGGCCTCACCGTTTCCTGCTGATACTATACGATCACCTGCTTGAGCAGTTCCTATAACTTTTACAAATACACGTCCTTTTAATGCTATCATTGGATGTGTATCATTATTCCCGGCTTGTGCATTCATTAGTACTGCTGGTGAGTCAGATACTACACCAAAAACAGCGTCTGATAATTCGTCGTTGCATTTAGTAACTTCTTCTGTGCCTCCTAACATAATAACATCTCCAACTTCTACTGGAGTATCTGTTGCATAACGCTCTGCCAAGTCAGCATACATTGCCGCTGTTGATGTTGCATGTAGTACGTTTGCTCTAATATCAACTAATGTTGCGGCTGATAATTCTACCTGGCCGCCACCTGATTTAAATGCTGTCCATGCTCCGCCTGCATTTCCATAGATAGTTGTACCGTCATCTGCAAATGTTTCGTCCCAAACCCAATATAAATCTTGTTCTGTTGCTGTAGATGTTTCACCTCTGTTAACTTTCAATCCTGAAAAAGAAGGCATTCCTGAATTTGAAGAAATGTTTCTGTTTAATTCTATAATGTTGTCTTCGATAGTAAGTGTTGATGTATTAAATGTTGTTTGTGTTCCATCAACAGTTAAGTTACCTAATATTCTAACATCACCTGCTCTAGGAATATCTACTCTTCCTGCAGAACCGTCCATAGTCATTACTGTTTGTGTTACACCGCCATCATTTACTGTAAAAATAATATCTTTATCTGCTGTTGTTTGTGCTATTGTTAAATTATCACTTGATAAACTCATAGTGATATCCGATCCTGCGCCTAATATTAGACCATCATCACTTTGAATTGCAATTCTTCCTGTTGTTGTATCATTCTCATTTGCTCTCAAATAGTTTGCCGCGGCTACACCACCTAATGCATCTGAATCTGTTGCTGTTCCTCTAAATTTTGCTGATGCAACTGACGATGATAATTGAATACCTTGTGCAACTGTACTATATCCTGCTGTAATTAATGCCGCCGCATTGGTTTCTGTTGAACTAGGTGTAAATGCCAGGTTAGATACAATTCCAACTACTGCATCGTTGGCAATCATTTTTAGTATTGATCTATTAACACCTGTATTATCTTGTACAGTTTCATTTGTAAACACTGTAACACCTGAACCTGCAACAGTGGTTGGTCCAATTAAAGTCCATGCCAATCCAGAATGTACATAAAGTTGTGAGTTTGTTGTGTCAAACCACGTATCACCTAATACAGCATTTGTTGGTGCAGTTGTAGAATTTGTTGATGAACCTGCAGGTTTCCATTTATCACCTGAATAAACATTTAACTGCTTGTTAGTTTTGTCAAACCATAATTGACCTTGAATTTTATTCGAAGGTGCTGTTGTGTTATTAAAATTTTCTAATAATTTTACAAGGTTTTCGTTTAATGCTTCACCAAACCCAGCGTAACCTTTTCCAATTAATGTAAGGTCAGTAGTGGCGGTATCTATTGTACCGTCAGCAAGTGTAACCAATAAGGTTCCAAATGTGTTGTTGATTTTATATGCCATTGCCCTCCATTAACACCTTCCTACTACCATTTCTATTGTTCCTTCTGATTCTGAGTGCGAAGATAATGCTTTTCCAATTACAGATCCTAAAGAAGGATTACTTTCTGCTCTTGCAAAACCGTCACCTGCTGACACTAACATGTCACCTGGTTGAACAGTACCTTTAACTTTTACTTTCACTCTTCCTATCAAAGCAACAACTGCCGCGGAATTTGTTAATGAAGCGTTCATTAAGTATGCTGGATTTTCGGATATAACACCTGCAACTCTTGTACACATGTCTTTGTTGCACATTGTTACTTCTGGATCGCCACTGAACATCATTACTGTACCAGGTTCATAATCTGAATCAGTTGTATATTTTTCTGCCAAGTCAGCATATGTTGCCGATGTTGCTAATGCGTGAACAACATTTGCTCTAATATCAACAAGGTCTTTATTTGACAAATCGTCATCTGATCTATAAGCAGTCCAGGCGCCTCCGGCGTTACCATAAACGGTTGTTCCGTCATCTGAGAACGTTTCGTCCCATACCCAGAATAAATCTTCTTCTGTACCTGTACCTGCTTCACCTCTGTTTGCCTTAATACCACTAAAGTCTGGCATACCTGCCGCACTTGATACGTTTCTGTTTAATTCTAAAATATTATCTTCAATGGTCATGTTTGTAGTATTCATAATGACCTGAGTACCTGTAACTTCTAAATCTTTTACTCTTAATCTTGCATCTGCTCCAACCAATCTCATGGCTTCTACAGTTGATCCATTATCGTTTACTGTGAATATTAAATCTTTGTCTTGCTCAGTTTGTGCAATAGTAACATCATTACTTGATACTGATATTGTTAAGTCTTGTGAGTCACCAATAATTATTCCAGTGTCATTATCAATAGTTAATGCACCTGTTGTAGTATCTGAAGCATTTGCTCTTAAAAAATTACCACCAGCAATTAATGATGCAGAAGAATCTGTTGTTCCACTTACGTCAATATATGCCGCTGATGTGTTAGTTCCTTCAAACACTGCACTCAAAGTAGAATTTAAAGTCATTCCTGCTTTTATTGATGCAAATCCTGATTGTGTAACACTTGGTGTGAATGTTTCTTTAGATAAAATAGCAACTCTTGTACCATTTGCATACATTGAAGAAACAACTTTGTTTCCGCCGCCACTTGCAAGTGTTTCAATTTTCCATCCAGATTCTGTTTGGCCTGCTGTGAATGCTGGACCTACTAATTCCCATTTGTCATTAGTTTGGTGTGATCTTGAATCACCTGTGTATACAAATACTTGATCATTTGTTGAATCCAACCATAAGTCACCTGAGCCTGGTGCTGTTGGTTCTGTTGTTGCAGGTTGAGCACCTCCTGCTGGTTCAAACTGTGAACCGTTATAAACTTTTAATTGGCCTGTATTTACATCAAACCATAACTGTCCTCTTAAAGGTGTTGTTGGACTTGATGTAGATGCCGCATTTTCTAACAATCTAACAAGGTTTTCGTTTAAGTTCTCACCCCACCCTGAGTAACTTTTACCTATTAAAGTAAGGTTTGTGACTGACGTGTTAGTTGTACCATCCGTAATTGTTGCTAATATTGTTCCGTCTGTTTTGTTAATTGTGTAAGCCATATGTGGTATTTATTTGTTCTCTATCCTTATTATCAAGTGCTAATTTTTAAATCTCCTGAACTATTCCATAACTGACCAGGATTTGATGGGTCAGAAGTAGGTAAACTACTCATTAGAACCACTGCTCCTGTTACTGTTAACCCGTCGTTTACTGTTACCTGCGAAGAATCATTACTTGCTATTGTTGTTACTCTTAATTCATCACCAATTGTTACGCCTGTAGAATCATCAGAACTAATCGTTGATCCTGAAAGTCTTATAGCACCGGCTACAACTGCACCTGTACCAGAAGGAACAATGCTAATATCTTCGTTTGATCTACGTCCAGATATATTATTATCATCGATTGATATACCTTCTGTAGTTACTGTTGTACTTGTTACTGTATCAATATATGCATTGGCAAATGTTGTTGCTACTGCACCTAAGTTGTATGTTGAGCCTGTTCCTGCGGCTATTGCTTGTGTTGTTAATGTTCCTGACAAAGTTCCACCAGCAAGTAATAAGTTTAAACTTGCTGAACCTGTTACTGTTCCTGTTACATCTCCTGTAACATCACCTGTAACATCACCTGTTATTGGTCCTGCAAATGCTGTTGCTGTTACTGTTCCTGACACTTGTAATTTAGTCGAAGGTGTTATAGTTCCAATACCTATTCTTGATTCTGCTCCGTCTATAGTCATTACAGTAGTTGTTGTGCCACCATCATTTACCTTGAATGTGAAATCAGTATCTTGTGTAGAATTTGAAAATATAGCACCACCTGAATCAACTGATAGTGTTAAGTCACTGTCAGATCCAAGAACAACACCACCATCATTGGCAACTGTAATTGTACCAGAGGTAGTATCATTTGCATTTGATCTAAAATAGTTTGCCGCCGCAACTCCACCTAATGCATCAGCATCAGTGGATGTACCATTGATTTTGTTATCAGTAATTGCTGTTGATAAAGTAAGTCCTGCACTAATTGTTGCAAACCCAGATATAGAAACTTTTGGAGTAAAGGCATCTTCACTTATGATTGCAATCCTGTTTCCGTCGTTGTAAATATTTGTTATGTTTTGTACAGTGTCGGTTGAATCTGTTATACTTTCAAATGTAAATCCATTTGTTGTACCAGTTGAACCAGGAGGTCCTACAAGAACAGATGCTGTACCATTGTAAAAATAAAGTTGTCCTGTATCTGAATCAACCCATAAGTCACCTGTTGCTATCGCTGTAGGTGCCGCAGACTGATAAGGTACATTACCACCTGCTGGAACAAATGCTGATCCATTGTAAACTTTAAGTCTTGCATTTGTTGAGTCATACCATACTTGTCCAGATATTGGTTTGCTAGGGGCACTTGTATTTGAAAAATTTTCTAACATATGTAAAAAATTTTCAGCAATCATTTCTCCATAGCCGGCATAACCTTTTCCAATCAAACTTAAATCTGTTTGTGCATTTACAACACCGTCTTGGACAGTATATTGGTTTGGTGATGCTGAACTATTTGTTTTGTTTACTGTATATGGCATTTATTAGTATCCTGTGTTACTACCTGAAGTTGTTCCACTAACTGTATTTGATGTTGACAGTGCAGTTGAACTTGTTTCAGTAAATGTCGTTAAACTTTGTATTCTTAAAGTGTAATCAACTTGTATTAATCTGTTAAGTGATTTTTGCACAGGATGGAAAACTACATGAGTTAATAACTTGTTAGTGGATCCATTTTCTGTACCTTCCCAACTCTTCAATCCTAATTCGTCAAATACATAATCATCATTAAAATTAGTTGTGTTATCAAATGCTTCTTGTCCTGTTGGTTCACCATAATCTAAAGTACAAGTACAAACAATGTCAGTATATTTGTTACCTGCTGTGTGTCTAACTTCCATTTTGTTTCTTGTAGTATCTTTATTTGTAGTTGAATTATCATCTATTACTTTGTAATATGTTTGATTGTATAATGTAGCATTGGAACCTGTTGAATTAGGTGTAAGGTAAGTGATTACTCCTGTTGGATCAACACTTGTACCTCCATTACCAAATGCCATTTCATGTACGAAACCTGTTGTTTTGTTTGCTAAAGAATTTGCCAATGCTTGTGACATATTTTCGTAGTGAATTGCATTTCTTTTATCCACTAATACTTCGCCTGTTTCTGGATCAAATATTTTAATGTGACCTTGCATCATTACACCTGATTGATCATTAGGCTTTTTGTTCTCTTCTTTATGCTCGTTTTGTTTATTATCTTCTATCATCCTAGTGTATTTATTCAGGTGCATTTGTTGGTTCTTCTGCTATGAATTTAGCCTGCACAGTAGTAGATGCTTGTAACCCTTTACCGTCTGCTGGATTACCATCATTTGCTGTGTACCACACCTGTCCTTTCTTATGTAATATTTTAATCTGGTGTTTATCTGCTGGGGGAGTGCTAAAAACAACTGTTGCATCTAGAGAATATTGGTTAATATCATCTCCATTCCATCCGCAAACAAACAGTTTAGTTCCATTATCGCCAAAGCAGAAACCTCTTGGTTTAGTCTCTTCATCGAGTACACTAAACGATTTACCTGAATAAGATGCTGTTGAAACATCAAATCCTGTTGTTAATGTATATTGACATATATGTGGTGAACCGTCGCCATCTAAAACATACATTGTAGTTCCGTCTGAATCAAATTGTACCGCTGATGGTTTTGCTGTTTGAGCAAATACACTAAAACTATCAACAAAAGATGCTGTTGAAACATCAAATCCTGTGCTTAATGTATATTCATTAACATCATCGCCTAACCAACCTGTAACAAACATCTTAGTTCCGTCATTATTAAATGCTAGACCATAAGGCTGTTCCTCTTGAGACACTACACTAAAACTATGTGTAAAAGATGCTGTTGAAAGATCAAATCCTGTACTTAATGCATATTCATCAACATTATCTTGGCCTTGACCTAACACAAACAGTTTGGTTCCGTCTGTATTAAATTCTATACTATTGGCCGCATTATCTCCTTGCGTGGAAGATACAACACTAATATCTAATTTTCTAACGTAAGTTATTGTTGAAACGTCCCAGGCACTTCCTACTGAATATTCATAAACTCCATCATTGGCCCTGCCTAAATAAAACATTTTAGTTCCATCTGTGTTAAACTTCACATCTCTTACATCGCCATCAACAGAAGTTAAAGAAGGTGAGGCTTTAACAAAAGTTGCTGTTGTAATATCTGTATTATTACCTCCGCCCACAGAATAGTTAATAGTTGACCCGTCCTCGCTAGTAAGCAACAATCGTTGGCCACCAATGAATATGTCTAACTCACTTGCTGAGGACGGTGATTGTGATAGAGCAAACACATTTGTACTACTATCACCTGTAAAGGTGTTAGTGTATACTGTCTCTGCATAAGGTATAGTTTGAGTTCCAGACGCATCTACCACTTCTGTGCCTGAACTATGCTCCTTAATTCCTGTTCCAAGAGTTCCACGTCTTAATTGTCCTAACGTGTCGCCTGACTTGGTAAAATATTCAATTCTTTCTTTGTCTACAAATATTACTCCAGGTATATTTTTAGCGGCGTTAGGTGCTGGTAGCACTGTGCCGTCTTTAACCTGTATAGTTGGTGAACCGTCTACAACATCTTCGGCAATTTCTGTAGTTGCAATTTTACTAATACGTTTGTAGAATGTTCTATTCAACATGTCTTTGAAAATTCTAAATCCTGTTGCTCCAATCGCCGAATCTATAGCAAAGTACATTACATCTAATCTATCTGATGATGTAATTATTTTGCCTATCACTGTAAGTGTATTGCCAGATACTGTAAAATCTAGATCTGGAGTTAATTGTTCACCATTTAACCACGCAAAAGTATATGTGCTGTTCAATGTATCAAATCTTAATTTAAATATGCTTGTTGTTCTGCCTTCTAATACTTCTCTACGTAACTTCATTCCTAATGCATTATTAAAAGTAGTAACGTTTATAACATCTCCACTTGATAGAGAATATCCATCAGTGCTTATCTTCGACGGTTGTAGTATAAAATCTGTACCTTCGACTGTATAATGATTGTCAACTAATGTTTCTATAGCAATTACATCTGTTGCTGTAGGTACATGGCTTGCTGTAAAGACTACATTATTGTTTCCAGTATCTACTGTATAGTGTGTGTTTAAATTTTTTCTAGTTCCATTAACAAATACATTAACTTGAGTTGCAGATGTAATTGTTTTTGATGGATCTACTGTAGAATCATCTCCTAAACCTGAAGCAACACCATAAGTGTAAGTGCTTCCATCACCTAAATAATAAGTGTTGTCCGGACCACGTAACATTTTACCATTAACTTCAATCATAGTTAAACTAGAGTATGGTCCTACTGCTCCTGGTGGATATGTCATAGTATATCTTGTATGAGCAGAATTGTATGTTACTAATTCATTTCTAATGGTTGCGTGACTTCTAGTTGACGTTGTTGATTTATTAAATCCTGCAATTTGTACTAATTTGTCTGCCGCTGGAGCAGAATTAAATGTAACTGTAATTGTATTTGCAGTTGTAGATGTTGAATATGCAACTGTTGGAACACCTTCTATTGTTACATACATATCAGAAGAAGTTGAATCTAAATTAAATTCTCCTCTTGTAGATGTTGTAAATGTTGTAGTTGATCCATCACCTGTGTATTGATCTAATACTCTATAATTCTCACCTGATACTGCAAATGTTCTTATTGAAATTACTTTACCTAACCCAGGAGCAGATCCAAATGTTAATGTTTTGTTAGCAACATTTACAGTATAATCTGTTGTTAATCTTTTTACTGTGCCAGCAACTGAAACAGTAACTGATGCTAATGTTCCAGGATATTCACCAATACTATATGTTGTAGTAGTAGCATCACCGTGATATTTTTTCTCTGTAATAAATGGTACACCAGATTCTGGTGACGTATAAACTTTTATATCTAAAGTATCAAATATTTGACCAGGCACTGCTTCTTCAGGAGCATAACTTGTATCTGTAGTAACAAAACCGTCACCTTCTGTAATAATATCACTAGCGGCCGTTCCTAATGCTGTATTAAACAACCCACCTGTTAATAATGAGTCAAGTGTTCTGTCATCTGTTGGAGTCAATACCCCGTCGTCGTCAATTGGAATAAATTCTACAAGAGAATCTTCATCGGGCGTTGTACTTAATGTAACTGATGTTGTTGATCCGTCACCTTTAAATATATCGTCTAGTTTTCTTCTTGTACTGTCACTGTATGTAACATACACTTGATAAACTTCTGTACTTGCAGGTGCAGTAGTAAATGTATAAGTTTTTGTTGATCCATCTGCAATAAAGGTTCTTACTCTTGATGCACCATAATTGTCCCAAGGATAATCATACCAATTTGATTGATCCCACCCTTGTTCTTGTGTAAACAGTAATCCTGTTACCATTGTTCCACCATAATCAACACCTGACATTACCTGTGATAATTCATTGCCAGGCATACCTGATGTTGGTGCATAAAAACCTGCTGTTCTGTCTGATGCAGTTAATCCTGTTTCGTCTCCATACACTTTGTATACATTACCTTCGTTATCATCAAATTTTGTAGTTGAAGTAAATGGATCGGTTGCTTTATATAATTCGTTATTGTATCTAATCAATTGCCCATAAGCATAAGCAGTGCTTGCCTCCCAATCTACAACAGAGTGTGTTGATTTTATTCTATCAAATTTAATTGTTGTATCAAAATCTCTAACTAGGTCATTGTTTAAGTTAGCATATACTATAGCAATATCACTTGGTGTTGTACCATCATTCTTACCACCCGTTAAAACTACTGTTGGTGTTGATGTATAATTCCTACCATTTCCTGTTAATGTAATTTTAGAAACAGAACCATTTACAACTGTTGCTGTGGCTGTAGCCGCTGATGTGTCTGGTGTGTCATACATTTTATATGTTGTTGACCTTGTGCTTTGTCCTGTGTTAACTGTACCATCTGGCATCCAGAATGTACCAGAATAATCATCGAAACTATATTCTGTTGCGGCACCTGATCCGCTGTTGTTTTGTGTATCCCAAATTTCTGCCTGCTTCTGACTTGTAAACAAAGGATAATAATAACCATAAGTTCCAGAAGTTGGGCCTCTATTGCTCGTACCTTGTATTTGAAATGGACCTGTTGAACTTGTTGTTCCACCTAATACTGTCACCGTTGGTGCTTTCTGGTATCCTGAACCACCATAACTTATTGTAAATGAACTAACATATTTTTTATGATAATCATTCCATATCTGCCATGGATATTCTGTTAGTTTACCACTATCGCTGATAACATTTAAACTTCTAATTTTACTTTTTTCTGTGTCATAGAAAGGAGGATTGTCAAAGTCTGTAAACATTCCGTCTTGAGTATCTGTACTTTCATAACCTAATTTGTACTCTCTAATTTTAGTATGGAATGGTTTTACTTCGTTAATATAACTTTCAATCCAAGTGTCTGTGCCTGATGTATAATTTTTACGTTGATCTAATCTTCTAACAGTGTTTGTTATATTTAAAAACGAAGTTTTAAACAACCAATCCACATGAGTTTGTTCTGCTAAAACTTTTCTTATACCTATAAAAAATAAGTTGTTGTATTCAACTGCTAAATTGTTTATGAACAAATCATCTCTCAATGCTATTAATATATTTCTTGTTTCAATTGTAGGTTCTTGATCAAAGAAGTTATCATCGAATGTATCTTCGCCAGCATAACCTGTTGCATCCTGAGAATAATCATATATTTTTGTGCTTAATTTTATTGTTCCATTTTCAGTGGCAACATTTTCCCATCCTTCACTAGTCTTCATGTATAGTTTCCAACCACCTGTATCCGCTGATCTTACTTTAACATGTTTGTTAATATCTAAATCTAAAGAATCTAATTCGTACTCGTATGTTACTTGTGCATCTATGGATGTATTTTCATCATGTACCATATCCCCATCAGTTTTATACCAATCTATGTAACTCCAATAACTGCCTGTGTTGTATCCTTGTACTTTTGTTCTAGTCCATTCTGTGCCGTCCCAAGTATAAATTGCCCAAAAATTATCAGCATTTTCGTCTGCTTTAACCAAATATTTCACAGTACCTGACAGGTCGTTTGTATTGATATAAGTTAATTCAGCATAGGTATCTACAGTAGCATCGTATTCAAGACTAGCCGATGTAGGTTCTGCCTCTTCTTTGTTTAAATTATCTAATTGTATTGTTCCAGATAATTGATGTTTTTTCAATACACTATTTGCATAATCTATTACTTCTTTTAATGCATCATATCTATCCACATACCAACTTTGTCTCGGTCTTATATCATTTCCGTATCTTTCAGTAATAGGCAGTGCAATATCTGGCACTATATCTCCTATAGTATTTTTTCCAACCAAACTATCCCACCATCTTTGTTCTATTTTTGTTGTTGGCCTCCAAAAAGGATCTCCTTCTCTAATCAATTTCCATACCGAATGTGCTTGTCCTTCACCACTGTTTATTCTAATGTCAACATTTAATACAATGTCTGATTCTGCTAAATTTCTAACATTACCTAAAATCATTTTATTAGTGTCTGTAGGGGCAAAATATTTGTGTTCAAGTCCTAACGGGTTTGCAATTAAGTTGGCTACAAACGAAGTTGTATTTTGTCTTAGTACTACACTATTTGTTGGAACTGTTATAGCACCTCTTACCCAATAATAATAATAATCCACAAACGTATCCAAATTTGAACTATATCTTTCTTTAACTGTATAATTTGTATTATCGGCATGTAATGGAATACCATCTACGTATTCACTCGGTAATAATGTTGATTCTATCCATTCATACACATGAATTTGTGATCCTGGAAAAGTTTTACCCCAATTATTTGTTTTATACTCTTGTGAATCTTGTTCATACCATAGCCATTTAACTTGAGATAAATCCCACCAAACTTCTCCAATATGATCATCACACCACATTGTTTTTATATTTGCTTTTGGACTAATATTATAAACTGCTGGATCCCACGAAGTTTTAATGTTAATTTCTCTATCTGCTAGACCTGGAATTTTTCCTTTAACTGGATCATATAGTTCATAATAATCTCTAATTTCATTTGACTTAATGTTAAAATCAAATGTTTGTCCTAGTTTTGAAATATCCATTAGATCTGTTTCTGTAGTAATATTTTTCCATGCATACTGACCACTTGTACTCAAATCAAACACCGATACAGTACCATCATTTTGAATTAAAGAACTACCATCAGATACATCAATGTTTCCTTCGTCATCTGGTGACCCTACAAATACTGTATCATCAATTACACATACACCTCTACCAAAATCGTCATCTGTGGTAACACTATCGGTTATTAGTCTACCATCAATCACGTATGTTGTGTTGTACATTGTGGCTGTGTAAGCACCACCTGACCCTGTGTTAAAGTCACTAAATTCTGTGTCTTGTAAATCAAAAGTTGTAGCACCTGAATCAATTAACATTGTTCTTGAGTTACCAAAGTTTTCAGCACCTATTACCAATCTATTACCTGAATCATTAATATCTATTGTGCTACCAAATTTCATATTAGATTGTGTGTCTGGTGAATTAATAGTTTGTTGTAAAGTGTAAGACAGTGTGCTATCACCGTCTGCGTCCCATTTGTAATAGTAAATTGCACCTGCGTTTGCTTGATTACTATTATCTACTCCCGGCGCTGTTACTATTAGAGTTGTTCCGTCTTTACTCATTGCTAAAGAATCTCCAAAAGCAGTGTTTAATGAAGATCCATCTGCAGAAGTACCTGACAAGGTTTGTATATAAGTGAAACTATGGTCTGTACTGTCGTCGTTGCTCTGTGAAGTTCTTTTAAATATTTCAACCATTCCTGCTTTGCCTAGTGCTGTTGAACTTACTGCCAATATATCACCATTATCATTTGCGGCGATGGCATGACCAAAACGTTTGCCTGTATTTGCCTCATTTGAAGTAATAGTTAAATTTTGTGCCCAAGTATCATATGTAGAACCATCTGCCCCAACTCCCCATTCGTACATATAAACTGCACCTGTGTCTGAAGTTTTTCCAGGTGAAGATACAAACAAATATTTTGTTTGTGTGCTTCTAACAGAACTTGCACCAGGTTCACATATTTTATGTGCCCATCCATAATTTTGAGATGCTTCGTCTGTTGGTGGTAGTCTTGTTTCCAATGTTCCGTATTTGAAACTATCTGGATCCCATACAAATATTTTAAGTAAGCCAGCATCTGCAAATCTTGTACTACCATCGCTACCATATGAGTTTGTATAAGGTCCACCTGCTACAACAAAGTTCTCGTCTGTACTCATCGACAATGAATACCCTAACTTACCTGTGTTATCACTACCACTAGTTGTTGTTACAGCCGCTTGTGATTCATATGCTGTGCCTGCTTTGGCTATTGTTCTAAATAAGAAATTTATTGTTCCTTGACCATCTGTTGGTGCAGAAACAACTGCTGTTCTACCATCGTTTCTAGCAACAATTTTCCAGCCAAAATCTTGATCTGCAGTAGAAGTGTCTGGTGAAAGTTGTCTAGTAACTGTATATGGATCTTGTTTTTCATACACACGCCATAAACTTGAACTATCATTGTCTGCAAATACTTTATCTCCAGGTGTTTCGTTTATGTCATCTCTATCAATATATGTGCCGTAGTTTAAACGATCGTTTACGTTATCCATTGAATCTAATCTCATTGACGTAAATTTATATAGATTTCCATAACCACTAGCAGTAGAATTATCTTCTAGTGTTGGTAGTACGGCGGCTGTTGTTGAGTAATCTACAATGAGTGTTTTGTGATCAACAATGGTATTAACTACAAATACTTTATTTAAATCTTGGTCTTGAGAATTTGTAATTGCAAAATAGTCTGCTTCAGTTCTATTAGTTGGTGCTGATAATCCATGTGAATCACTAAATTTTATAAGCATTTGAGTATTTTCATTCAATGACTGCACTTCTACGATTGTTACGTTAGCACTAGTCAATCTAAACACGTCCCAATCACTATTAGATTTATTAGCCACCCATATTAAATCATTTCCTTCGAAACTAGTAACATCTAAATCTAATAATTCAAACTGATTAAATGCGGTATGATGAACTTGATTTACTTGTGGATAACCTGCTGTTTTTAATTTTTGTATTGTATCTTTGTCAACACCTTCTTTAGTTTCGTCATATTTGACAAAAGTAGTTGATGCTGTGTATTCTACAGGATCATAATAAAAATCTGTTTTTGAAACACCTAAACTTCTAGCGTAATCTTTTGTGAAGTTTGATGTGTCAAAAAATTCTAAACTTTGAGGATTTGCTACAATTTCATTTTCTTTTAAAGTGATTTGAACATTTTCTCTAGAGTCTGTGTTTCCAAATCTACCTGTACGGATCATCCATTCTGGATATAAATCTAAAGTAATATCTTCTTCTTCATATTTGGCTTTTAATATTTTATCTATAGCGTTCCTTGTACCTTTTTCTCTAATGTATCCTTGATAAAATTTGTATTGTGAAACATCATTAACAAATAAATTTTCTAAATAATCTCTGCTTTGATAACCTATTAACCTCTGAGCCAATTTTTGTTGAGATTCATCAAAGTTGTTTGTTTCTAAATTGTAAAAATCATTAAATTGTGATATTTTATAATCAAAGTTTGGTATTAACTGTGATTTAGGTTTTTGTAGTTTTAGAGTCCAATTTGCTGTTACAAAAGTCGATAAACTATTATGATTAATTTTAGCAACATAAAATTTGCCTTGATATTCTACTGTTTCACCAATTTTATAATCAGTGTTTCGTGACCAATAATCTACGTTAGCAGAATCAAATACAAACCCAGGAGCATAGTAATCACCATTCCAATTTGACGTTTTCCATCCAACAATTTTTAAACGCTCTTGTCTAAATCCTGTATACGGATCATATATGATATCAGAAAATACTGTGTTGTTATCAAACAACAAAATGTGTTCTTTTTGAACAGTGTTTAATGAGATATTATAAAGTCCAATGTCGGTTGATTTAATATTAACATCAAATGTTTTGCCTAATCTTTTTGTTGACACTTCTCTGATGTCAATTTTTCTACCACCAGCATCTAACATCGAGTAGTCGCCGGCAATATTTTTTAATTTGCCTACTATACTGTTATTAGTATCCAATTCAAAACCGTCTGCGGCTGGGGAAACTGTAACAGCACTGCCTGATGACCAGTTTTGTGTAGTCCAATATAAAAATTCTCTAACTGCATTAGACCAGTTTATTGTTTCCTTTAAAGCATTTGAATATTTGTTAAAACGAAATCCTTGTTCTTCTAACCAGTGTCCGTAACCAAATAAGAAATTAGCAACATCTTGTTTAGTATCAAACACATAGCCATATGGAATAGTTTGCGTTGTTTCTTGATAATTTTTATATTCAGCAACTTCGACATCTGCTACTTTAACTTTATTACCTGCAACAGATATAATAGGATAGTTAAAATTAAAATATGGTTTTACAGTAGAATATCCTAACACTTTGTAACCACCAACTAAAGTTACAGTTGACCCATCTGTATCTGTAGTTGTATCTGTATTTTTCTCAATCAACACACCTGAATAATTAAAAGTTTCAACAGGATTTGATGTTCTAAATAATATTTTGTAGTTTTCGTCTGGAACAAATTTTGATCCTGATGTTGAACCTGGTGACACTGAATCTGTCAACACTTTTAAATTATCTTTATCTGAAAAACCACCTAGTTTGTATGCTAACTGAACAGTAATTCTTTTCGCTTTGTCATACCAAAAAGTTTTAACATCTAAGTTTTGTGATACCAAATAGTTCACAACAAATGGTTGGTAGCCAGCAGTTGTATATTTTGTAACAACTCCTGTTATTGTGTTTGTTTCGGTTTCTAAATGATATTTTGCAGTTGCAAGTTTTTGTCTAATTCCTGTATCGGAATCAATATAATTACTGGCTGTATTCAAACTTAATCTACTATTATCAAAGAATATAGAAAAGAATTTTGCAGGTTTTGTTAATGCCAGTGTCTTAACAACAGTAAACGGGTAAGCACTAGATCTTCTCCATGCCGTTTCTGCTGGTGCTTGATCACCAAACTTGTAACTGTATCTCCTGCCGGGTGCATCATAATTGCTAACTAAACCTGCCGCAATTGGATCTAATAAATTTCCTGATGCGTCAACAGGTAGATAACTTTTAATATCTGGCTTTCCGTATCTTCCAGTTTGAGATTCTATTGCGTCCCATAATACTGTATTACCTGCTGTATAAGGTGCCGCACCGTATGTAGTTTCCCAAGTACTTGGTTTTTCTGAATGTCCTAACATCTCCCAAGGTCTTTTGTGAGGTGCATCAGTGTCATAAAAATATTTGTATATGCCTCTCCAATATCCTGGTAATTTTTCACTGTTTAATCTATCAGTAGAGGAAGCATAGTTATATGTAAAAGGCGAACCTTCTAAGAATGAAGTATTATTAATATATTGTACATTGTTTCTTCCTGCCCAAACATAAAAGTCTGCTGACATAACATCATCAACTTCATTAAGTGTATATTCAGTACTTGTAAATGCACTTGGTCTAACATTGTTAATTTCTAACAATGTGGAATCATGTGCTGTTTTGCAGTTGTTGTAAATTCTTTTTTCTAATTCTAAAATTAAATCATCACGTTCATCGCCATATGCTTTTATAAACGATCCATCGTGTTTTCTAATTACATCTGTACTTGTAACATATGTGTCGTCTGTGAATTTTTCCGGAGTAAATTTTGGATACATACCAAGTTTAGTTGGTGTTGGTGGAATATAACTACCAATTGTGTTAGCATAATCTTTAATTACAATCTTATCGTTATCTGCAAGTGTGGCACTTATAGTAATACTATCATCTGTAGTACTAAATGTGTAATCTGTACCTAAAATTAATTGTACATCATTTAGATACACATATACAGCACGGTTGCTTAAAGCAGTTATACTGTGTTGTGAATCTATTGCGTATTGTGTTTCTAGATCATCTTTAACTGTATAAGTTCTTGTACTGACATTTTCACCATATCCTGCCATATCTTCATGGTAAAAAGGAGAACTACTATTTTTACCTTCTACAATGGCTAATATTATTTCATCAACTCTATCTCTAACAACACCTTCGTATGCTGTGCCAACTGCTTTTGTTAAAAAACTATTGTACCATTTTTCGTACTCTTGATTTACATATTCTATTGATCTGATTACGTTTGCTTGTTGATCAATCAAACCGAACACAGCAGGCAATAAAGGTCCTTGATGTTGCTGTATTTTTCCACCTTTTAATCTAGCATCAGGTTTATCACGTAAGTTTGATACGCCTGGAATAGATCCAGTTACATCTGAGTTTTTGTCTTGGATATCTTTGACGTGACCTACTATCTGTCCTAATGTGAAAGTACCTATTTGTTTGTTTTCTGTGTTAGTCTCTAAATTTTCTGCTACTTCATATATCCCCTTGCTATCAACTTTGTCAGCACTGCTGTATCCTTTAATTCTTATTTGATCGCCGAGTTCTAATTCTTCAACAAATTTTACATATTTGTTTACAGTACCGTCTACTAAAGTATAGTCGGTTGTTAAATTTTTATTAATGCCGTTTACTTTTACCGATATTTCTAGATCTGCAATATCTATACTATTTTTATAAAAATCAATTGGGAACAATAGTTTTTCCACATCGTCAGCAATGAACGTTCTTATTACTCTTTGTTTACTTTCTACTGTTCTTTCAATCCAAGCATTACGTGAATTGTGTGTGGATATACTTGTAGTATAGTGTAAATGTCCCTCTGCTAAATTTTTTGTAACTGTTTGTTTTCCAGACTTGTATGTGAAAGTACCATTAGTATGATCAGAATCAAATACAATGTCGCCGACATTGTTAATTGTTTTGTATTTTACTTTAATACCTAAAACTGTATCTGTTGTAGCACTGTCACTTGTAGCATATTCAAAAACTTTTGCTCCAACAAAATCACTGGTTGGATATGTTGTAGCATCATCAAAACTTATATGATTATTGTCCCACATACCAAACAATGGTTGTTGATTAACCTTTGTTTTTTGTTGTGCTGTTTTCCATATATTTGTTGCACTATTATAATAGAAAGTTTTACCTTCATTGTCAGTGCCTTTTTCAACAAAAATTGAATCTCCATCAGCAGGCGTTCCGTCAGTTGCTTTAGTTAAAGAAATAACTTGAGAACTATCAGACGCTGTTATAAAACTAACTTTGTAAATGTTATTTTTAACAAGAGTGTCTGTGTCTGCTGTAAAGATTATACGCATACCTTCTTCTAAAGTTATATCATCTACTGAAAATCCTGTTTTGTTAACCACTGTGCTAAAAACATCTGTGGTAGTTGTGTCAATTAATGTGGCATGATCTTTAGCCACTGTTCCGTAGTTGTATAGTGCAAGTCCAGAATCAAATTCGATAATAGGTCTTTTGGCTCTATCTGCTTCATCTAGATTAGGTGTATACCCGCTAATTCTAGCAGTTTCTTCAATAACTGATCTATGAAACCATCTATTATATCTCGACCATGCATTACGATCTCTTGAATCTCTTTTTATTGTTATGTAATCCATTGTTTCTGATCTATATAATGCTTTGGCATAAGGTTGTGAATCATAAAGAAAAGAGTCAAAACCAACTGTAAATTCAGTTGCAAAACTAGCAGGTGTAATCAGTTCACTTACATCAGTTAATGTGATACTATCTCCTACTCCATCAACATAATATTCCTTGTTTCTATATGCAGTATCAACTTTGCTACTTGTAAAAGAAATTTTACTACCGTTTGATAAATCAAATGTTCTTAAACTATAATTTTTTGCTCCAATTATATCTTTTTCAGGATTAATATCATCTGTACTTTGTATTGTTGTAATTTGTAACGAACCATTCATATTATCATGATTACCACATTGATAATAAAGTGTACTAGGACCTGACGTTGGCACTGTAAATGTTATTGTACCAGAATCTGTTCCGTTGTTTGTTACACCTGTACTATAAATTGTAGATGTCGATCCATCTGCCGCTACTCCCTCTTTATATGGTTCTGTCATTATCCAAAACGGATGGCTTTTGGCGTCTACATTAAAGTTATATGTGTTACCTCTGTACAGTTTTAATATAGGATTGTCTGTACCATCTTGTATAGAAAAATTATAAGCACCTTCATTAACATTGGTTACCTTATATTCTGCTACAGCACTTGGACCTACTGAATCTATTTCAATACTATTAGGTCCTTCAGGCAACCAGTAATATTCTCTGTAATTAACTAATTTGTCATAATCAATTGCTGGGTTCCAACTGTAAATTTTTTCCTTGTTCAATCTATCATGATTGTTTACTTTACCGCCAAAATAACTAATTTGATTTATATAGTCATCATATGTTCCTGTAAAGCCAACTTGATCTTCAGGATTAATTGAAGTTGTATCTTTTTTAGTATATGTAACAGCAGGTTCTAATTGATAAGCAAATCTATCTGTACTAGTTGCTGTAAGATATCTATCTGTTGGCTTTCTAGTATAAGCATCTTGTCGACCAATATAACCATCTAATCTTTCTAATGCTCCTTTTTGCACCAAAGCATCCATTGTGCTGGATAAAAATCTTTGGTTAGAATCTGTTCTATAAAAAGCAGGTAAATGCTGAACTGTTCTACGCAGTTCTGTTGTACCTTGTTTTACAACTTCTTGATTTGTTAAAGAGTTTGTAGGATTATCTGCCATTAGTATCCTGCCCCACTACTGCCGGTACTTGAACCGGATCCTGCGGTAGTGGAACCTGACACTGCTGAACCTGAAGTTGTGTATGAAGTGGTTGAAGATGTTGATGTAACAACAGTCCCAGATGCTACTAATTGATTTGCACCGATGGCTGTTATCATTGAAACATCATCAACGGTGGCCCCACTGATAAAAATTTGGTCTGCGGCCGCATCAATTTGGAATAAAGACCCAAAACTTTGTCCTGTTTGATTTGGTACAATCAAAAGCGTCAATAAATCTGGTGCTAATTGAGTATGTACATACGCGGCTAATTCTGTAAAATAAAAACTGTCTCCAAAATCCCAATTGTCTAAAGCAAAAAATTCATTAATTGCGGCAATAATTCTTGTTTTTATTACTGCATCTGTAACTTTTGTGTTAGGATTTTTAACAACTTTAAATGTTGCTTGTAAATTATCATCTGCATTTGTACCAAATAATATTTTATATTTTACAGGATGATAGATAATTTGATCTGACAAACTTTTTAGTGGATTTAGTGTTCCAGAATAATTAATTCTTAATTGATCACTAGTACTAGGTATAGGTTCTAATCCACCATCTTGTAACCATATTCTGTACAAGTTGTCATATGTTCTTTCTAAAACGTATAAGTCTACAATGTTTGACACAGCAGGATCAATACGAGTTTCTTGTCCTGCATGGTGTTTGTATTGGAAATTAATACTGCTTCTGCCACGATATGCAACATAATCTGTTGATGTGCTTAATGTATTTGTTGTAGAACTGTATTTTTTAATAACATTTTCTGAATCGTCGTAAAAATAAAACAGTTGATTGTCATCATATGTTGTTGTAGACAAATTAATATCTGATTCGTTTTGAGTTACTACAAAATTAGTTGCCGCATATGGTTTATATCTTTCAATGTTATTGTAACTAATGTATTTTTCATAAAACACAAATTTTGTTGCTGGTGTTGTGTCGGGTTCTACAAAAATATCAAACAGTTCTGGATTGTCAACTACATTATCATCGTCGCTATCAAAAAATCCAACTTTAACTTTTCTATTGTCTTGGAAACCGTCTGCTTCGGTTACTGTATCTGCAACTGACCACGTTAATGGATAACCAACTGCATTTCCAGTAGACACAATTGAATTTGTTTTTAATATTTTTACAGAATCTTTAACAGTTTTACCTGTTTTATAGTCGTAAATTTTTTCTTGTGTTTCATAATGAAATCTATTTTGTGATTCTGATTCGAAAATATAATCCAAACTTCTGTATACAACAGTGTATGTGCTTCCGTCATTAGTAAATTTAAACCACCAACTAGCATCTAAATTACCATCAGTTATATCTCCTTTGTTACTTAAACTAAACACAGAACTTGTACTTAAATTTGTTGCTGTTATTACTTTCCAAGTTTCTGACTCTTCATCATATCTTATACCAAACTCTTCATATTCTTCAATACGATCAATCAAATCTGTTTTTAATGTGTCACTGAATGTTGTGGTTAAATTTGGAATAACACTATCAACTATTGAACCATCTGGAATAATTTCTGCTAATGTTACAGGTCCTACACCCGATTCTAAATTACCTACACCTTCATTTGCACCATCATCTACAACTGCACCTATTTTTGCCCATGCTCTGTCTTCTGCATTATCTGTACCTACTGTAACAAGTGTATTGTTTAAAAATTCTCTAGTGTCTGGTGATGTGAATTTAACTAAAGCACCAACTTTTGCGTATTTAAAATTAGATGTTGCCCAATCGCCAATTCTTAATGCACCTCCCGACGTGAAATATCCTGTGTTAGTATTTGTTGATGTTGTAGTTGAATTCCATGTTGCACTTAAACTGCTTAAATCTTTAGTGCCGTATTTAAAATAATAAAAGTGTCTTGAATATGCTTGTTTAATTTTTGGTTCTATATCAGTGTTTATTGTGCCTGAAATTATATTTCTATTATTAAACGTAAATGTAAACTGTTGTGTTGATTCTTGTCTGTATAAAATACCATCGTCAGCAAATACATTTACATCAGAATATGCACCTGTAGGATCTAATATTTCTTTTGCTCTTGATATTCCTGATGCTGATCTGTTTACTGATCTTACTTTAATAATTTCTTGTGATGCAGATAACGGCATTACTTGGTAATCTTCTGCTGTAATCATTCTATTTTGCGAATAGTAAACCTGTGCGGCTTTTTCTTTAATTGAATCATTTGATTCAGTAGCGGCTGAATTGTATACACTTGCTTTTAAACTCATCATAACTGTTAAATTTTGCTGTGCACCATTTCTGTCTATGTATGGTACAATTGTTTGAACATTTGTCATGTCTGCAGGTTGAATTGCATACTTGGCATTATCACTTACTCTAGTATAAATTCTAAATGTGCCTAAAGGCAAGTTACTAAAATTTCCATCACCAAATACAAGATCAATAGTGTCACCTACTTTAGTAACAACATTGAAAATATTTCTTTCTGTTTTTGCTAAAGAATTATAAACAGCATTGTTACCTGACAATGTTGGAACCTGTCCCCATTCTTCTAATATTTGTCCAAACTCGTCTAGTTTATACAACCATACATCTGAATTGTTCACGTTAGGAGTATTGAAACTTTTTATAAAATTGGTAACTGCTGTATCTACTGAAAAATCTTCATGTTGCATTGTACCTTGTTTAAACAACATAAAGTATCCTGTGTTATTTGAACTATCTCCAGATCCATCTGCTCTGTAAGTGTAAGTTAAACCTGTTCCGTTGATTGGAGCAGATTCATATATAGTTTCTGACTCATTAATTGTACTTGGTACTATTTCAAAATTTCTTTGAGTTCCACCTACATTAGAATTAAAAGTAAAAATAGGTAAGTCATTTTGATTTGAACTTATAGTATAAACTTCTGTTGTTATACCACCAACTATATCTGACTCTCTAGGTTTGCCAATTAACTGTCCTGTTTGATTAGCCGCATTTAATATTGCTGTAAATTGTTCTCTATAATTGTTGTTAGCAAAATCATTCCATATTACTGTAGAGTTTGATAAATTTGTACCTGTGGAATCAAATACGTCCTCAGTAGTTGATAAAGAATCTATTTTTAATAAACCTGTTGCAGGTTGATTTCTTTTAGCATTGTAACTTATTAATCTTGCTAATCTTAAAATACTGTTTCTTCTTTCTGCAGTTTCTAAAAAGTTTTCTCTAGCATTTAAATCTACTCTGAAAGAAAGTGCCTGTGATATGTAAGCAATTAAGTCTATTAAGGCAACATATTCAGAACTTTCTACAAAATCATTAAAATCATCTGGGTAATTTTCACGTAGATATGCCACCATTGTTCTACGTAGTGTTTCAAAGTCGTAACTTTTGAAATCTGCCTGTTGAAATGACTGGTAAATCTTACGCCAATCTTCGGCAACTAATAATCTGTTTTGTCTATCTGTTGTGGCCATACTGTTTATATGGATATTTATGTATTAAATTAACGGCGTATATTAAGATAGGCGTAGAAGCGAGTTTTCGTCAAACGCAAAACGTAATTTTTCAGTAATATCTAGCGGTACATAACGTATTGTAGCCTGTATGGCTATACCTTTATCTGCTTCTGTAAGTAGTATTTCTTCAGTTGCAATACGTGGATCTGCATTGAGATTCTCAGTAACGTCTTCTACAATAGCATCTTTTAGATCTTCTGTTAGTGGTTCAAACAGTGCATCATATATTATTGTGCCAAACTCAGGATTTTCAACTCTTTCGCCCTTCCGTACCGACAAACGGTTTATGAGATCCTGTTTAGCACACTCAAAATCATAAACCTTAAAGTTCTGCCTTTCGGCTCTTGATGAGAAACCTTTAAATGTAACTGAATTGTTACTAAAATTTTTTTCTGTATTTCCGTCGTATGCCATTAACTTAATCTTCCTGTATTCTTGTATTTAAACGAATAAATGTTTATACCCATTGTCTTACTATTTTCATCGGTGAAATATACTTCCAAACGCCCTTGATATTCCGTCTTTAACTGTATTGGCCGCTTGCATTATTCTACCTTTGGCTTCGTCCCTCATACTTGGAGGAACGTTATTTGCTGATCCTTTAGAGAAAAATTTACCTGCATTTTTAAAAATATGTTTGGCGGCTTGTACTTTCAACTGTGGAATACTAACACTAGTCAGAGATCCTCCTGTTACTTTGTTTATTAAAAAACTTCCAATGTTTTCTTTTGATAAATTTGGAAGTACTGTTGCCACTTTGTAAATTTTATTGTATTTGCCTGCAAACCCATCTGCTAATTTTTTTGCATTATTTAAACTAGCACTTTTAGTTCCACCTGTTGCATAACCCATATCTTTTAACTGTTTCTGCCAACCTGATAACTCTTTCGTCATCTTTTTGATATTTTTGTCTGAGATACCTAATTGTCTACTATATTTAGAAAGCATAGTGCTAGCATTTGCCACGTAACTATCTTTTGCTGATAAGCCAGTTCTATATGCATCTCTAGGATTGTATAAACCTGCGTCAGTTAAAAATTTTAATTCTTTTTTATTTAGATTCTTGTTGTTAGCAAATTTCTTTTCAATACTGTCCGCCATAGTTACGGCCTGGGTTCTAAAAATCTTTTTACCTCTCAATATCTTTGGTACATTATTTTCTGAAACATACTTCGCTTGATCAGCAAGGTACTGAAGTTGTCTTTGACGTTTGTTTTTACTTTCTCTATTCTTTTGTGCCATATATTCTTTTGTGCCTGGTGTTTTAGACAATTTTTCCCATTCTTCTTCGTCTTGCCATTGAGATGTATCTTCGATTATACCTGATGGTGCTCTTACAAATGGCTCGTGTGTAACAAGTTGTGACACAGTAGTTTTAGTTTCGGCTGTGTTTGCTTCTAAAATCTCTCCTTCACCAACAGTAATGTTTACATCATTTTGCGAGTCATCTGTAAATATTCCTGTAGCATCTGGTGTTAACCAATTAGGACCCCACGTGTCAGCGGCTTCAACTGAATTAAAGTGTACCTGTGATCCTGCTAGGTGAACCTGGCCGCCTGCTCCATGCAATTGAGTACCTTCTGTGTATGAACTTATTCCATCTCGTCCTGCCATTCTAAAAGAGCCTTCTTCAGAATTTTGGAATATACCTTTTTTACCCATACCCATTAAGTAAAATTCAGCGTTATGTACAATACTTCCTTCTGATGTAAATCTAATATCATTAGCGGCATGGAAAGTCATATTACCACCTGAGTGTAAATCAAAATCTCCATCTGCTCTTAGATTAAATCCGTCCTGTGCATAGATATAAATTTTACCTTCCGGTGACATTTCAAACCAACTAGTACCTGTTCCATTAGCCAAATATACCACACCTTCTGTGTCGTGCATCAATAATTGATGTCCTGATGCTGTTCTTAATCTTGTTAATTGATTTTCACCTTGCTCATCTCCATCGTCCATCACAAATGTATGGCCTATACCCCTAGTTACATGATCATTAACTCTTACATCTTTAGTTCCTACTGGTTGTGGAGTGCTTGAAACGTCTTTTGGTCCTGGTGTACTTAATCCAAACACCTGACTTGGTGTTTCTCTACGTGCAGAACTTGTAGTAGTTCCTCTAACATCATCTGTACTTAATCCTTGGTAAGCAAGAACATCTGCTAATGGGTGAATCGGCTTGTTAGTTTTATCATAATTTTTAGCAGGGTTTGGATCCCCGGATGTCCTGTTTAATTCTCCTGCAGGTACAACTAATGTTCCATATGTTTTTTCTTTGTCTATATCAGAACTGTATTTTCCTGCTGGGCCGCCACTATCTTTTTTATCCCATGTTTTTTCACTGGCCGCTATGCCTGGAATCATGTGATTAGTTATAGGCTCTTGCACACACCCAATCCAAAATGCTTGATCCATATTACCTTCTGCAAATATTACTAAAACTCTCGTTCCTAAATCAGGTGGCACTGCCCAAAAACCATAACTGTGTTGACTGGATGAATAATTTGTATCTCCGGGAATGTTGTAATTTATATCTTTGTTCCCATAAAAAGGAGAAAGATATTCACAAATAATCAGGTTGCCGGTTACAGGATCGTTAGTTTTACTCAAAGATGGAATGTTAACTTGTAACCTACCCATTTTTAACGGATCTATATTATTTTTAACTATTCCAATATATGGACCTGGATTTCGTTCTGCCCACTGATCATCTGTACCCGGTGCGTTTGCAGTAGATGTATGTCCTTTTAACCAAGTTTTAATTGTCATATGTATTACCTAGGTGAATTATATTCCTTACTTCTTGTTGTACTCTTTGCTTTGCTTTGATTCTTATGGGGATTTGCATCACGAAGTACTTTGGGTGATCTGCTCAATTTACCAGTTTGTCCCATTTTTCGATCTGGAATTGCTATATTACTAGTAGAGGAACCAACAGATTGACGTGGTACTTTACTAATGTTACTGCTGTAACCAGAACTTTCTACAATTTTTTTGTTTCTTGCTGGTGTAACTGGTCTATCTTGATTATTATATCTTATCATAGTTAATGTTTGTGTAAATTTACCATCATTGAAACTACTGTCTATTTCCGTTACTCTATATAATCCTGAGAACACTGCCTTCTGTCCTGTAGATATTTCATAGATACCTCTTTTGTCATCTATGTCTTCCGGTATTAAAAATGTTAAATCAAGCATTGGTTCTGCTACCTCGGCATTAAAACATTTAAGTTTGGGATTCCATATATTAGTTTTTTTGCCTCCTGTAAAATATCCTCTATTCATATCTGTGGATATTCCAGGACCTGTAGGCCTTGGTGCTGGAGGTACAAATTGTGATTGCCCTAACCATGATGGATCTCCTAAAATTTGCATTCTAACAATAACCATATCTGCTCGTGGATTTGTTATTGCATCAAAAAACTGATCTAATTTTGAATCAGACTCACCTGTTTTGTTTGCTTTATTAGTTTTTGAAATACTTGTTTCGGATTTCAAATTGAGAACGCCCATTTTTCTATCTGGTATTCTTGTATTATCTGGAGCATTCATTAATTTTTCTTCAACATGAGGAATTGTAACTGGACGTTTACTTGATGATGCTTCTTTTTTAAGACGTGATTGATAATATGCCACTTTATAATTAATATCTAAATCTAATACGTCAATATTATCACCTGTAAAAATATAATTGTATGCTTTCGCTACGTAGCGTTTGGAACCGTTGCTTTGGTGTATTCCTGCTGTGACTACGTTGTATGCACTGATGTAATATGGTTCAACTACAATTTTAACAATTTTAGTATTTGTTTGTCTATCTGGGTCAAATTCTGTAGTGGGTTCAATACTAGAACGTATTTTAAAATATTTAAAATACATATCTGTTCCGTCGTTGGGGTTACCGGTACCTCTTCCTCTAACACCTTTTTGTACTTTTTCTGCCCACATCTCGAAGTTCTTTGTGCCATATTCTGGATGAGACTTCATTAATTCTTCTAGTAATTTTAAAACACTAGTCCCAGGAGAAAATTTAATAATGTCATGTGTAAAAGGTACCTCTACAGGTTTATCTGAGCCTCTTCTTTCTCTACTGGCCTCTTCATAAGTAGTATCTCTTGGTTTTTGGACCATTCCTACTTGAGATAGATATTTGTAACTTAACTTTTGATCGGGACCTTCCAAAAGTTTTTCATCTACAGTAATTTGATATGTATCAGGGAATTGATTTCCATAAACTGTTTTGGCTTCTTCCTTATTTTGCTCATTTAATACGTTTTGTAATTCTGCAACTGCGTCACTTAATTCGAGGCTTGGAGAAGTTAAGGTACCAGATGTTCTTGGATACATATAAAGATTTGAAAATGCAAATTCATTATATGGTATTGCAATTACATTATAGAATGCGCCACCTTGATTTACATCTATATCCATTGTGACTAATTTTATTGGTATTGCCCGTTTTGTAACATCTAAATTATCTGAAAGAATTTTTCCGTTTTCATCAAACCCTTTGAATTCTATTGTTAGCAAATACGGTGCATCTAGATGATCTAGATAACCATTTTGATATGCGGAATCTTTTACTTTTTCTAATAGTGTTAAACCATATGGCTCGACTAACTCCATTGTAATATTAGTTACACTGGTAAGACGTCTTTTTGCATTGTGACCGGGTATTGATTTAATTTCTACATTTTTAAAATAAATGTCGTGATTTTTTCCTAATTCAGTATTTCCATAACTTTTCATCTCATTCGGATTATTTGTGTCCAATGCTGAAGAGGTGTTGCCTGCTCCAATACCAGAACTTTGAGCAATTATGTCATGCGGTGCACTTTTAAAAAAAGATTGTGGATTTCTAATTTCACCTTGATTTAATGCTGACAAAGTAAACAGAGGATTGTAACTAGCAAACTGATGAAGTATGTTTGGTTCTGGTTCTGTTAATTCCCAAACTTGAGATCGCATTCTATCATACGATGCTTGATAATGAGAATTATAAGGAGACGAGTAATCCTTTGTAGTAATTGGATTGTAGTAATCTGCTCCTCCTCCGTGTTCTCTATTCATTTTGTTACCTTGTGATGGATCAAATTTTGTGCCAGTACGATAAAATCCAATATTATTATCATTGTTTAAAAATGCATCTCTTTTATCATTTACTGCTTTAGATCTTGATATTTTATTAACCTGATCCCAAGTTTGTGCTTTCCATTCTGTTTTTCCGTTTACTTTACTCTTATTAAATTTTGGAAGTTTTCTAGCCTGAGACACAGGACCATTATAATTGTAAGAATGTTCTTCTATAATATTATCGTCTTTGTCGTAAATTATTTTAGTATAAATTTTCATAATTTATACTCCTAGATCTTTAAGCACATTTTCTTTTTTAGGAAGTTTAATTGTGACTCCTGGTCGAAAATCATATATAGGATCTTCAATTTCGTTTGGATTTCTTTGAGCAAAAACCCACCACAGTCTTGGTGTGCCATATAAGTCAAATGATAATAGATCAGGCCTATAGGCATAAGTTCTTTCTATTGTGTAACTTTGGTCATCACCTTCTGCTGTGATTGTTCTTGGATTTAAAATATCTAATGAATCATCGAATTCTTGTGTTGCAAAATAAGGTGATGTTGATGAATACTTTGCCATTAAATAAATCCTATTTCGTTACGGCCTTTACCGTTAAGTTGGCCTTTTACAAATTTACTCATTGAGAAATTTTTAACTGAATCTCTTGAGTAAATTGGTGTAATTAATACTGAAATATTTGAAAGTGTTGGTGCCCATGTTTGTGGAACATTAGCATCTGGATCTGTCATAGAAAACTCTTCAGCATGAGGTAGATCTTTCCACTTGGTATGATCCTCTCCTTGTTTAGTTGAAATGTAATCAATTCCTGATCTCAATTCAACGTTAAACGTGTTTATAACTACAGGCACTTTGTTAAACATATGATCGCCATAACCAGATAAATGCATAATTGGTGGTGGTGATCCTTTTAATCCGTATAATCCTTGATCGCTACCAAAGAACATCTTTGTCGCTGTTCTTAAAAAATTAACTGTGGCAACCCAATACCTGGCATCTTCACTACTTTGCACAGGAAATTCTCCTAAAATATTCATTTGATCTACTTGTGAATTTTGATATGCTTGAGCAGGATAATTGCTATGAATTTGATCCATTGCATTATAATTTGCTGTATGTTGAATAACCATATTTGGTGTTAACGGCCAAAAGAAACCTCTACTTTCTTTTAATGGGTCTAGTAACTCATTGTTGTCAAAAAAGAATCCTTCTAAAGGAGATCCTTGTGGCACTTGTAATCTCACACGCCAATCTTTTTTATTTGCTCTACCACCCCATTTGGCTGAGGCTCTTGTAAGACGTGAATTTCCACGGATACCAGAACCAGTTAAACGTTGCCATGTGCTATTAATAGCGCCAACAGCCACATTTTTGACTATTTTTCCTACTTCTCCAAAAATATTTTTTGCCATATTATTTTCCGGTTGTGTTTCCTTGTAAAATTTTGTATACTTTAACTATATTTATAGGCATAATAATAGGCACACTTTATTCCCCATACGACACGATTCAACAGACCTGTTTGTGGTCATTTTAACTACATTGAAAGATAATTATGAAAAGAGTGAAGTACCTAAACAATCGAGATCTGTTAGCACAAATACACGCTAGTAAAAAAACATACTGCTCATACATAGCACCAGAAGATGCACAGTATGATTTAATTGTACCTAACTTGAAAAAAATAAATGCGGCTGGCATAGCAAAAGCACGTAAGGCCAGATCAAAACGTTTAACACAGGAAGCCTGGGAACTAGCCAAAGCGGCAGGTGAGAAAAAAATACGTCTAGCAGATTTTACTGTGTCCCCAAGAAAAATTAACAAAACTGATTTAGTATTTAGAGTGATGACGTACGATCATATTCCAATGGATGCTAATCGTAAAAAAAATCCTAAACAAATAGCAGATCATCACGCAAAAGTGAACTTTCCACCGTTCCAACACTATAGAATTAATGAAAAAAACAAATTAAAATGTGTTGGTAAATCACATTGGCATGGCGGAATGATTAATGGTGCTTTTAATGTTGACCATGGAAAAATAACAAATAGTCTAGCAATGATGTTTATGAAACTGTGTGAACGTTATGGTACAAGAGCAAACTGGAGAGGTTATACCTACAACGATGAGATGCAATCACAAGCATTAATGCAACTATCACAAATTGGTTTGCAATTTGACGAAAGCAAATCAGAAAATCCATTTGCATATTATACTGCGGCGATTACAAATAGTTTTACAAGAATTTTAAACATTGAAAAGAAAAATCAAGCCATTAGAGATGACTTATTAGAAATGAATAATATGAATCCTTCATTTACAAGACAACACGAAAACGAAAGAAATACAGTAGCATACAAAAAGAAAATGCAGAGTGTTCATGGGGAAGTAAAAACAGTCAATAAAACTGGTATTGCTAAACTTAACAGAAAGTTAAGAAAACAAGGAGAAATTACTTCTGATGATTTTGCTGACGTGGGATATAAGAAAGTAGAATTAAAACCCGGAAGAAAACCTCCAGTAATACAAAAAAAATGGTAAAATATGTTTTTTAAAAAAGTTGCTTGTTTTACAGACATACATTTTGGATTAAAAGGTAACTCAAGAATACATAACGATGACTGTGAAGATTTCATTTATTGGTTTATAAAACAAGCAAAAGCACACGGCTGTGAAACTTGTATATTTTTAGGTGATTGGCATCACCATAGGTCTGCAACAAATGTTTCCACAATGAACTATACTGTTTCCAATATGGAACGTTTAGGTCAAGCATTTGAAAAAGTATATGTGATAATGGGTAATCACGATTTATATTATAGAGATAAAAGAGAAATTAATTCAATGGAATATATTAGAAATATTCCTAATATTCACATTGTAAACAAGTGGATTATGGAAAATGACGTAGCAATTATTCCATGGGTAGTAGGGGATGAATGGAAAAAAATTGAAAAGATGAAACAACAATATGTATTTGGACACTTTGAACTTCCGTATTTCAAAATGAATGCTATGGTAGAAATGCCCGACATTGGTGGAATTAAAACAGATCATTTTTCAGGTTGTGGTATGGTATTCTCAGGACACTTCCATAAAAGACAACAAATGAAAAATGTAACATATATGGGAAATGCATTTCCACACAACTATGCTGATGCTTGGGATGATGATAGAGGCATGATGATATTAGAATACAGCGGGCAACCAAAATATATTAATTGGCCAGATATGCCAAGATACATCACAATTAAAATAAGTGAATTACTCAAAGATCCTGAAAAATATTTAAAACCAAAAATGTATGTAAGAGTTACATTGGATATTAAAATAAGTTATGAAGAAGCAAATTTTATTAGAGAAACGTTTATTGAAAAATATCAACTGCGTGAATTACAACTAATACCAGAACAAGTTGAACAAGCACAACAACCAACTGTCGAAGTACAAAAATTTGATTCGGTTGACCAAATTGTTATCAAGCAATTACAAGGTGTTGACAGTGAAACATATGATAAAAACATATTAACAGCAATTTACAACGATTTAGATGTTACGAGTCAGTAAAAAAAAATTAGTAAAAATATTAAAAGGCGATTACGATCCGCCTACAATGACAAAAAGTGCATTAATGGATTACCTTAACAAACCTACCACACATGAAGAATGGTTAAAAGGATATAACCGATGGAAGAAACAACAAAGTGCTAAAAATTAAAGAACTTACAGTAAAGAATTTTATGAGCGTGGGGAATGCCTCACAAAGCATAAATTTTGTCGACAAAAATTTAGTGTTGGTTATTGGCGAGAACATGGATTTAGGTGGCGACGATGCAGGTGCTAGAAACGGTACAGGTAAAACCACGATAGTAAATGCTTTAAGTTATGTTTTATTCGGTGAACCTTTGACACAAATTAGAAGAGACAACCTTGTAAACAAAACTAACGAAAAAGGAATGCTGGTTAGTGTTAAATTTACAAAAAACAATATAGAATATACAATTGATCGTGGACGTAAACCACAGATATTTAAATTCTATGCTAACAATATTGAACAAAAAACAGAAAGCAACGAAGCACAAGGTGAAAATAGAGAAACACAACAAGAAATAAACAGTTTGTTAGGAATGACTCATGCTATGTTCAAACACATTTGTGCATTGAACACATATACACAACCATTTTTAGCAACTAAACAAGCAGAACAAAGGGAAATAATTGAACAGTTACTAGGAATTACATTATTATCGCAAAAAGCAGACTTGCTTAAAGATAAAATGAAGGCGGTTAAGGCACAACTTACAGAAGAAAAATATAAAATAGATAGCAGAATTTCGTCAAATGAAAAAATTGAAGAATCAATTGAAAGTTTAAAATTACGATCTAGTGCCTGGCAAACACAAAAAGACCAAGATACAGAAAAATTTTCAGAGGCAATAACAGAATTAGAAAAAGTAGACATTAAAGCAGAATTAGATTTACATAAACGTTTGCAAAAACACACCGAATTACAAACCACTCTTAGAGGATTAGAAAAAGAACGTGCATATAATGAAGATTCATTTACAAAAGCAGAAAATACAGTTGAAAAAACTAAAACAGATTTAGAATTTGCCGAACAGGCCAAATGCCCAACTTGTGAACAAGAACTGCATGACGATAAACATACACATCTGGTAGACAAATTAAAAATACAATTAGCCGAATCAACCAATTATGTTAATAAACTAAAAAGTGATCTTGCAAAAATACAACACGACATTGATGATATAGGAGATTTAGGACAAATAATTGACACTTACTATGACAACATTGACGAAGCATACAATCACAAAGGTTCTCTCAAGGATTTAAAACGTCAATTAAATCAAACAGAAAAAAAAGAAGATCCATATGCAGAACAAATCCAAGAACTTACAAAAAAAGCAATACAAAAAATAGATTACACTAAAATTAACGAAATGGAAGACTTATATAGACACCAAGAATTTTTATATAAATTATTAACTGCAAAAGATTCGTTTATAAGAACAAGAATTATAAAACAAAACTTAACATATCTAAATCAACGTTTAGCATTTTTCTTAGGCAAAGTTAAACTACCACACACTGTTATTTTCCAACCTGATTTAACTGTACGTATTGAAGAATTAGGCAGAGAATTAGACTTTGACAATTTAAGTAGAGGGGAACGTAACAGATTAATATTAAGTTTAAGTTGGGCATTCAGAGATGTGTGGGAAAGTCTTTATCAACAGATCAACTTATTGTTTATTGACGAACTAGTCGACTCTGGTATGGATATATCTGGAGTAGAATCAGCAATGGCAGTATTAAAAGACATGTCTAGAACACAAAACAAAAATATATTCTTAATATCACACAAAGATGAATTGGTAAGCAGAGTTAATTCTGTGCTAAAAGTAACAAAAGAAAATGGCTTTACCAATTATGCTAATGATGTGGAAATAATTGTTTAATTTTTACTTGACAAAACCACTTCTTACGTGCTTTAATTACACTTATGTTAATTAATAACATCGTACGATTAAAAAGGAAGGACAAATAATATGTCTCAAACACACGAACAGATCATGACAGAGATTCAAAACTACTCTGAAGAGAACGGCAAGTTCACAGAGAAGGGTGTTAAGGCTTCTGCAACAAGAGCCAGAAAAGCATTAGCGGCTTTGTCAAAATTGATCAAA